>Ga0307516_10002538_pt1 | contig 24290 bp, 23 predicted proteins | sample 19_EM_MG_FD_203310 | JGI IMG/M metagenome (GOLD analysis project Ga0307516, IMG submission 203310) | Populus trichocarpa ectomycorrhiza microbial communities from riparian zone in the Pacific Northwest, United States - 19_EM | ecosystem: Host-associated > Plants > Roots > Unclassified | place...
CAGCGAGGGGGTGGCGTGCCAGCCGAAGAGACTCCAACGGATCCGACGGGCGTGGGGTGGTTTGCACATGGCTGGGTGGGGACCGGGATGGTTCTGATGAGAGTTGTCCCCCATTCTCTCGAACAGAGATAGGGCAGATGTTGTACGAGAGAACAGGCGCCACTGATAGGTCCGGATGGAGCGATTACCTGAAGGAAGGAGACGGATTTCAGTGTCCGGTAGGCAACAATTGGGGAATCCAAGCTGAGGCCCGCTTTCACTGTGCTGTGCTGGGCAGCTGCCCTCAAGTTTTACCGTTCAAGAGGCAATCAAGGGCGTTGATCGGAACAGGCGCGTGAAGCCACCTGCATTCTACGAACAACGGCGTGGGTTCCGAAATGCACGCGTCTCCGATGGAGCGGGATAGAAACTGGCCAGGTATGGTTTACGTTGGTGGAAATTCGGGTGAGAGCAGATCGAGAGTGAACGCGCTGGTCGGGCGATGGACAGATACGTGTACTTACCCCCACATACACACGGACGGAGACTTGCCGTTACGTGGATGGTAACAACAACAGATTGTGTTCCATCCAGGGAGGATCATCCTCACCGACCTAAAAGAAACAAATTCCCGGAAATCATTCACACCCAAAAAACACATCTGGGCGCTACACACCTCCCCGAAACGGGTCGTTTCCTGGGGGAGTTTTCCTTATTAGTGCAGATTGAGGAGAAATCCCCGGAATGCTGCGTTGATGCCTGATCGGCACCAATTGCCGAGCGGCGGATTATGAAATGTGTTCGGTTTTTTATTTTCGAAAAAACTGGTGGCGAGGGAACTTTCATAGTCCGGATTTGGAAGTCGATCATTAGATCAGAGATTGCGGTTCTCAACCTCGTTCCATCTGCGGTAAAGTGGAGGGCGAGCCACTCCTGTCATTTCGTTAAATTTCTTATTATAATAATCCTACCCCTCCCCCTCCTCGTCCGTTTTGAATCCTTCGTTTATGTTCTGCTAATCCCTCTTCATCCTCGACGTCCATGTCTTACGCCGCCTACTCCACCCTCCCAATCGAACTCATCCATGCCTGCGACTTCGCAAAGCAACCCCTCACCCCGCCTGGCGCAAACTGTCTGCCCCCGATTCTATGCTACGAAGGTGCGCCCCAAAATCTCGCGTTCGAAACCCCTCCTCTCACACCCGCCTTTGCAGACGAGGATAGCTCAATGTCCGAGGACGATGACCTGCAAGACAGTGCTTCAAATTCCCCGGACCCCATCCTTTCTGATTGGTTCCTGAACTCTCACCAATCGTCCCTCTATCTTGCCGAGAAGACCTGCGAGATGGTCTGCTACCTCTGGTTCTCCTCAAATTCCCCTTCACCTCGCCGTCACCATTTCGTTCCGCACTCAAGTCCACACACCGCGTCCCTCCAATTCTCCGTCTCCCCGCACTTCACTCAATTCATGCAGAAGGTTCTCGAGACAACGCAGGTCTCGCAATCGGTCATCGTGCTCTCCCTCCATTACATTTACCGGCTAAAGGAGCGAAATCGGTTAACGAACAGCCTGCCGGGGAGTGAATTTAGGGTTGCAATTGCGGCGTTGATGATGGCGAACAAGTTTGTGGACGAGTGCGTTTGTCCTTCTTCATCTCGTTGTAAGCCCCGTCCTGACGCGATACCCAAGTAACACGTACACGAACAAGACCTGGTCCGACGTTTCCGGCATCCCTCTTGAGGAGGTCAACAAGATGGAACGCGAAATCCTCCTCGGGATCGACTTCTCATTATACGTGAACAAGACAACGTATGACTCGTGGCTAAACCTCCTCAAAGGTCTTGTCATGGCCAAAGAGAAGGACGGTAACGTCTGGAAGAAGAGTTCTCACCCGCGGGGACGCAGCACGAGATCTGCGAGGGGAGCTATTCCGTCGAACACTTGGTCCGCCAGCCGTTACACCTCGGCTTATGCGACCCCGACCCGATCTCACCGCGCGAGATCCACTTCACCGTCCACTCAATCCTTCCGATATCCCTTCACGTTTACCGCCGTGACCCAACCCACTTCACGACCCACTCATGATCAGCCTTCGAAACCTGGTGCGAAGCGTTCTGCAGAGGACGCGTTTTCTCCAACCACTTCCGAGTTCCCACCTATCAAGGCTCCACGGCGCAACATGCCCGCGTTGTCTCTGAATATCCCGGGTTCTGCCTCGGTCAACTCGTCTCCTGCTGTTAACCACGGTGTCAAGACCGGTTCTCCTTTGGACAACCTCCCGTTCTCTAAACTCAGCTTGGCATCTAATTCGCCGGCCGTGACCACCCAGGCCACCGAGCCGGTCGGTCGGATGTGGGTCTCATCGTCTGGCCAGCACGTTCCTCCCAAAACTCTGTCTTCTGCATGGCCTCTCCAGGAGAGGGAAAGGACCTGGGCCGCGCCACAGGTAAGATAGCTGGCTTGTCCGCTCACGTCCTAGCCTTCGTTTGCTGACGCTTTTTCATAGAACTTGTACTACTACTCGCTCGCCTGCTCCCCCACCTCGATTCGGAACCAACAAGCCCCCGAGCCCGAAACGAAGGCTGTCTCCGTGGCCAAAAAAGCCAAACTCCGCTACCACCCCGCCCCTCAGACCACTCCGTCGCCGCTGGTCGTGACCAACAAACCCGATCAGTCAATGTATGCGCGCCCGCACTTGACATATTCCCCACGCCAGCAAACGGTACCCATCCATCATTATCACCGCTCGGGTGTGCCAATGGTTGTCCATTCGGCGTCAACCAGTCCCGATTCTCGCGAAGCCTGGCTTGACCTCCGTCAGATCCAACACTACCAACAGCCTTCCCACGGTATCCACACTCAACAACTGCGCTACCTCCCGACCATCCCTCACCATCACCCACATCAACATCAGTTCCCTTCGCCTGATCGGTTGAGTGTTCCCTCGTTGAGTTCGACGCCATCTTCGGCCAATTCCGAGGATGCCCGGATGAGTTTGCCGCCGTTCAACGAGCTCGTATCTCGTGCCGGCAAAGTGTTCCCTCCTTCCCATCACCAGGCCGCTGACCGCCCCCCTCCTGTCACTGACCACGATCACCGGTATCAAGGCGTCGAAGCTCAACCCGCGCCTTTCGCCAACGCTGGGCCTCCTGGGGTGGGCATTCAGTGCGGTTACGCGTTTGGTTACGGGTATGACGGTCAGCTCCAACGGTCTTGGGTTCAGCAATCCTATCCTGTGTATGGCATGCCCTTTTCGTACGGTCAATCAGGTTTCACTTGGCTTCGGTCACGGGGGATGTAATGCACGCTCGCGCCCCTCCTGACTTGTCTGTTGTCACTTCTACTTCGCCGCTGCTGGTCGATCACTTCGTTTTGTCCATTGTTCTTCGAATTCTGTTGTGCATGATCTTCCCTTGGTTTTGTGGCTAGTTCGCCCCTTTATTCCGCTTCTCCCCACGATCAGCGTCACCTCCGCCCTCCCCACCGCTCGCCTCGCCCGTCACTCAACCTCGCTCCGTTCTCTCCCATACTGCATGATACAGTTTCATTGTCACTCTCCTCGCAAGCATCATTACCCCGCACGCACGCACACATATTCTATTTTCCCCTCACGTATATTTCCCCCTCCACTTTGCATCTGTTGTCGAAAAGCCCGTTTTGACGACCAGCCACACTCCCTCTCCTTTCGTCGTTGTACGGTTTCCGCACCGTTTATTTTGAGCGTTTACGATAAGTAGACTATAATACTCGGTTGAAAGGTTAAGGCCACCACTAGTATCGGCTATACAAGTACATTTTGGCACTTTTTTCCCCCGGGAAGAACATTTGCGTTGGTGTGATTTGGTTTCGATTTCTCGAGGGTCCTGTCCCTACGCGAAACACGCTGAGTTGAGCGTTGCAAGATCTTCATTTCTTTGGGGACTCGGGTTCTCTCTTCTCAAGCAATGTATCATCATCCTCAATCGCTATCGTGGCTTCGCGAAGGTCCCCCTTTTCTCCCTGTTGTTTAATTTTTCTTGGAGGTGGATTTCACACGCAAGTTGGAACCCTCTCGCTTGTATGAATCGATGCCATCGAAACCTGGACCGATGGTCGATTGTTCCAAGAGGTTCCAAGCTATTCCAAGTACCGTCGCACTGCACTGTTGCGCTGCGCACGTGTGGAACGCAGATTGAACAGATGGGTGTGTACTCGGCGCGGATTGGTCTTCCGTTATGCCATGCTCTCACGTAGATTTCCATGGCTTCTACTCTCTCTGGATGCGCGTTCCGGAGGCTCGGATTGGGGCCGTCCTCGGTATTTCGAAATCAAGTATCCGTTGCCTCCCCGTCCGAGTTCGCACCGCACGTATTGCATGACTCGTTTGAATACGCGTGTTGGGTGTGGGAAACTTGGTATTGCGATGGGTGGAATTCTCGTCCCGGTCAACGATCCGATACCTCCTGCGCGTTCCACGTCAATGTTCGTGCTATACGCCGCAAGGGAACCGTGTGGAGGCTCAAACGATGCGCCTTCTCCATTTGATTACGTTTGACCGACAGATCCCTCGTTATGGTAATCCTGTGTGGTTGGGAGGGGTGGTTCCCCGGTGGGTGATCAAGCCTCCGAGATCTCGTTCTCTTCAGGGTAAAGGCATATATCACCTGACGAACAGTCGAAGAGGTACAAGGCCAACTAAATCATTGATCCCACAACAAGACATTCGCACTCTGGACTGTGGGAGGGATCCAGGGATTCGGGGGTGCGTGGAAGGGCGATACCATTCAACCGCACACATTAGTATACAAAGGGGGACCGTTCGGATTCACACTTAAGTACACCTAGCGTTACACATGCCCCATTTCGTCGATGGAACGGATCTATCGTTAACGCTGGACCCTTGAGCTTTGATTCTCGAGGAGGTTTGGGGGTATTGGCGGTCTGGCGGTGTCGTGGTCTTACGGCTACAGTCTTTTGACATGGGTAAGTAGGTTCAGCGTTTGACGTGTTTGGCTGGCGGCTCTGACCCGTCAAAAGATCCACCATCAACGCCTGGCTCCGTACGTTCGAGAGTACGTTAGCGTCCCCACGTCTCCTCACCGGACGCCGATGGGTGAGTAAATGGTCCGGGATGAGTCGATCCATACATCCATCGAAAGATGGAAAGATGGCTGTTCACGTTCAGTCCCGGTGTGTGCGAAAGGTACTAAGAACCTTCTGGAGTTCTCCCTTTACTTTCCCCTTCGTGTCCGCCCAGAAAGGCGCGATTACTTTAGCCGATGAGTGAGACGCTGTGCGATCCCCTCCACCGCGCCGCCGAAGTCGTTTGTTTGAGTAAGACCCTCGAATGCTGGCGTGACAGCGACGCTCAGACAGACAATGGAGGGCGGAGATGGCCGTGCGGGGTTTGGATATACCCGGTCGGGTTACGGTCGATGGTCAAGTCCTGGAACCCGGGCGTGATCAGGCTCCCTTCTCGTCGGCAGAGTGCATCCAGAGCGGATCCGATGGGTTGGTCTGGGCGAGAAGAGGGAAGGTCTCGTCCCCTTTTTTCGCATATTATTTTCTTCAAATCTCCAAAGCGGGCTAAGAAGTGCTTAGGGTGGGTGGAGTGGACTGCGCTCCTCCCTCCCCTTGTTTCTGTTCCATCCGATGGCCGTGACGAGTCTCGGATAGGTAGCCGTCCGTCATTGGTCGCGATGGGTCTGGCAGGGGTTAACGTTTACATACCGATGATCCACGATGCTCCGTGAGTGGGCAAGGTTCGGTCGGGACTCGAAGCGAGTTAGGAACTGATCGATACGGAGTGGCGTTGTCGGTGTTGCCCTGATGGCCACCCAAACTCTAGAAGGTGCGACCTCGGAGGTCCCTGGGCGTTTCGCGTGGTGGGACGAATTAGTTTTACGATATTCCAGTGCCCCCAAGGTTTTGGGTTTGCAAAACGAGGCAGTGGGGGTCTGGCCCGTGGTCTACGCATGTGACTCAAGTAGGGTAATGAAAAAGTGTTGTATTGGGGGACGTGTGGTCTTGTCGGTGTGACGGGAGCCCTCGGTGATATCGATAATCGTATGCGATGTGAATTGGGATCCGATGTGGAAGTTGAGTTTCTTCCAATGTTACGCAGCAATAGCAACGGACCATCATAATTCCAAGAAATGCCTGAGGCGAGACGCGTAGGTGTCCAAGGCTGACTTGCATGGACAACTATTAATGGGCGCGCAGTTCTCATCATCCGGGGCGACGAGCCCAAAGCGTGCACCCGAACGTGTTTGTTTCGCCACAACGCGATAGCCGATCCCGGGCCTGAGCATCGCTTTTCGACCGACGGATCAACGAGTCGTTTCCGTTTTGGGCCCTCTCAGCCCGAACCAGATTTGAGTCGTTCGACCGGGACACCGGCCAGCTGTGGTTAGCGATCTCAGATTTCCAAGATCCGCATCTGGGTTTCTTTACAAGGCATAGTTCCCTTGGGACTTTATTGAATGGGCTGATGATCCCATGCACTCTCCCCTTCCGGTCCAAAATCCCACGATCCACGTGCCTGTGTTCCATTCTTGACCAGCTCGCTCTCCTTGGGCATGGCGCGGAGAACCATCGCATAATTTTTTAAGGCCCAATCTGATCGGAAACTGAACTTGTTCGTAACCTTCCTCATTTTCATGTCCCCGCACTGTCTGCACACCGCACCGAGCTGTTGCGGCGTTATCACTGGGTGCGATGGATCCTTTGCTCACGCACCGAGAATCGGCTAGAATTATCTTTTTTTCTTATTTTAGGTCTGTTATTTTATCGTATGCATACGTGGACGAGGGGTGGCTGGCCTGTTGCCACCTCACCGTTCCCGGTTAGACCAAGCGCCCAGGAGCGGTGACTTTTAGGTGCAAGGTTAATTTGTCTCTGGCGCCCGGCCAAGGCACGTCAGACGGTCAGGAGCTTGTGGCTGCTGCTTTCTCGCTTCTCACCCAAAAGCGGGTTGTCTCACCCGAATACGCCTTTTCCGATACGTCCCAGGAATGGCGATCTCCACCCGTGCTAACCTTCCGCTGACGTAGCCTCGATCATCGGCCTTTGGAAAACAGGGATCGGCGGACCGAATCCCGTCGGGAGTTCCGGTCTTTTGTTCGTCTTCCGTGTCCCTGCGTCGACACGCGGGTCATCAGCGGGAGGTATTACGCGGCCGGAGAGGTATTGTAGCTCTCGCTAGTCTGGGAACAAGGCAGCAGCAGTCGCCCACGCGGACCTTCCGAGCCGCCTTGACAATGATGTTCATTTGTTTCAGCGTCATTTTCGGATATGGGCTTGTTCGTCGGCGCCTGTTGCACGTTCGTGGTCGAAGGAAGCGCGGGAAGCATCGGAACAAACCGTGACTCAAACCCTGGGAAACCCAGAGAAATAGACCTTCATGTCCACTTATGCGAAGATGCCACCAGACTGGACGCTTCGAAAGATTTGATGAACGGAGTGGGAGACGAGCGGAGAGGTCCGTGATCAGCAACCCCTTGATCAGATCAACGAGGCGACGCAGCTGGATGATGACGCGAACCTCGATTCGAGTGCATCCTATCAGGATCAGTCCCCCAACCAGGTCCGGGCTGCGACTTTTCTCTCAAACTCCTTGAGGGTTCTTCTCCTGGTTCCCTCCGACTTGGGCAATGCTACATGTGGCCAGGTTTCCGCAGGCCTACCGATTTCGCCTGATCACACAATGGCGTTTGGATACCCGTTGATTTCTTCCTCTGATCTTCAACGAAACCTCCCCCGTTCAGATGCTGGGCGAGCTTGGGCCACTTCGGAGACCGCCCCGTGGGGGTTCATTGACTTCGGGAACCCCCCCCCCCCCTGTAACCTTGAAACGGGCACTAACCAACCCCGTGGAACCCGAGCCGGTTCTCAAAATCTTCACCGAGTCGTCTCGTGCAGCGTCCGGCCCTGCGATTGTAGACCGGTGGTGCTTGTAATCACGCTCTTTTCGCGAGTTCACAGTCCGTGCTTGGGGCTAGTGGTGCCCCACCACCGCCCCCGCTACGTTCCCCCCGGCGGCGGTTACCAGACTTTGCACACGACGGCGGCCTGAGCTCCCGGACTACATTCCCGTGCTAGGACCGGTTAAGTCTAGGCTGTGCTTTTCTGTTCGATGCAAATGCTGGTGCGCTCCTCCGGATTTCGAAACCCCGGGTTCAGTTGCCTCAGTTCTGGATCACAGGAGACCGCGCGACCCTCGCACCCTAGGAGTTGCCCCTGTCGCCTTGTTACGACCCCCTCTCGCGCGCTGACTGCGGGTGGGGCGGGTGTGGTTCTCCCGGAAGTGCTAGCAACCCCAGCCGTTCCATCTCAGGTCACCGATTCGTGTGAACTGGTGCCATTTTTCTCGTCGTCACCAGCGTGGCTGCGGGCGTATTGCGGCACTCACGATTCGGCCGCATTACTTACCTATGAAGTGGCTTCGATTTAGTCACTTCGGTGACAGCTGGGAGATGGATTACAAAATTCGAGGGTCGGGTCGGTCAGCGTCAGGCCAATCGGTCTGTGGGGCTTTCACCATTCACTCTGTGGACGGGCTAGGACCCTTCCGAGGCGCTCCTGCGTGTGTCAAGCTCCGCACGAACAATGCAGGTGAGTCATTCACGAGCTTGGGCCTGGGGTTGGGGCTATCACTCCTCCGAGAATTACTTTTCGCTGCTCTTGCGTTATCGATACCATGAACGACCGGAGTTCCACTAGACCTAAAGGAGCATGACATCTCATTCATTACCCTGTGATGAAAGGTCGCCTGGTTTCTTACCACGACGAATCGCGCCCTCCTGATGAAGCTACGCAAGTGTAATGCCTTTTCTGTCCGGGATTCTCGCGAAGGGCCAGACTCCCCCGGTGTGGTCGGCGGCATTTCCAGTACAGATAATGTCGTACTGCCCCAGGGATCCGCATTGATTCGTTTCCGCTGACCCCTCTACAGGGCATCACCAAAAACGTTCTGTCGCGATTTACAAATATTCCTCAGGGCGTCGTGTCATCTCCTCACTGATATACGTTCTGTGACCGTTCAGGTTTGGTATTTGACATGGCCGCCGAGTGGATGCTGTGGAGCTTGAGAGGGGATCGCGCACTGTACAGGCCGTCTCCACGCAGACTGGATCGCCTGACTTGAAATAGGAGCTCCCTCGGTGCGGACAACTCGGACTAGGGCGATTCATCGGCGGCCTAACGCTGGTTTTGGGGTCGGTTTCGAGCACGTCTGTCTGTCTCCCCGCGTGTAATTATGTGTGGGTGGAATTGGTAAAGGATCTGGGAGTTGCTAGGAATTTCGTTGTTCCTGCAGGGCTCCTAAAGTGAGCGCCAACTGGGATTTTGGAAGCTATCTAATACGCCCTCAGCAGCCCGACCCCCGCCAACAGACCCCGGTGATTTCGCCAGCCTGCCTTTCTAGTCCACGGTGTATATGAGGTCCTGCCTCTAGACGTAAATGATCTCCCCCATTGTCCCAAACATAATTGGATCGTAACGTGAGGCGCGAGGCGTTCGACTGCACCCAGCACAGAACACACTTCACCGCTATAGGCACTCGGCGGGAACGTATTCTAGATCAAATAAAATCGAAGTTCGGGGATGCCACAGCCATCACGTGCAGATCTCCGCCACAGACGCGTCTATCGCTTGACCACCCATGCCCCCAGCTCGGAAGCACCCTCAAGATTTGCAAAACGTTTTCACGTCCATCCAGGGTCTGGTTTTCGGCCTTTTCCAGCTGAAGGAAAAAGGGGACGTGTGCTAATCGTTATCCAGATGTTCTAATCAGAATCAAGCGCAGCCTGAACAACGCTGAAGAGGCAACGGGGTCCGCGACGCTCGGTGCAGATCTAACCCACGTCGCATCGCTTGCAGAGTCGTTTAGTCAACTGCGCTCGAGGAATAGTACGGTGAAATCGGATTTAGTCGATGCCCTGGATCGTGAGGGTTAGTTTCCCGGTCTTCCCGAACTTCTTCAGCCTAACCCAGCACGCCGACGAATGAACGAACCTTGCGCGTAGGCGTCAATCTTTGGAATGCTGCTGGGGTTGTCACTCCGAATCCGGTGGGACGACCGCTCGTGGCCGGTTGTAAGTCCTTGACGCCCGCTCGCATCAATCAAACCCCTGCTTCAGTGTTGTCTGATTACATTGTTCACCACCCCCTTACGCCACGCCCTCCCCAAAAAGTGCGACACGCGGGCTTCCGACTCATTATAGCTGGCATGGAACAAACGCCCGGGATTGAAAGTCCGACCGAGCATCATCAATAACCTTCCTTTGTTCTGGGAACTGATTTATCCACGTGTTTGTCCATTTAGCCCTCATCCATGTTCTCCAATTGGCTAGTAAAGCAGGGGCGAGCCTCTCTGGTGAGTTCGTTGCGAAAAGGGTGCCCGTGCTTTATCACCGCCGTCGTGCCCTTCTGCCCATCGCGCATGGAGTTTTTCATCCGACAACTTGTTTCTTCCCCCTTGCGCAAAACATCCGTTCGGTTTTTATTGACCAAAAGTCTATAGAGATTGGCAACGCCGACGTTGCTGCCAACGTCCTGGGCTGTGCTGCCAAGGTGCCGTCACCTTCCTTTTCCGTATCTGTACTATTTCGCAGGCAATAGTGGGCTGAGACATACGTCCGATTTTTTATCTATCCGTCCGCGTAATCGCCGCGCGCCGCGTCGTGCCAGTTTGAGGAAGGACTGAGAAACGCGGTTGACGCTAATGGGTTACATCAGCGGGCTAAAATCCAGGCGATGCTCGTCTACTATTCTAGCCGGATGGAAGCAGTGAGTGTTTTTTGCGCGGTCGGACCCAGGCCATTTTCCCTCTGTTGTCAGCGGGTCACGAGGACTCACAATCGGTTTTTACACAGGCGTGGCGAGAAGGTAATGATGGTGTGGCTGAATTCATGCTGCAAAAGATCACAGGTGAGAATTTTACCACCACGCCACCCACACTCGACCTTGAACTTAAGGGGAAATCTGTCATAAATTCTCCGCCTGATCCTACCGAACACGTCAACAACCAGACGGCGACCAATATAATATCCTTCCCCCGCGTGATGTAAGTGGAGGAGGCGCGTCGTCGGCTCTTTGTTGAAGTCTTCGAGATTGAACTTTTCATCACCCGTGCTAGCGGCAAACATTGGCAGCGAAACTTCTTGACATAGGAAAATCCCTTCTCCGACAGACCGGCGTCGAGGGGTCCGCTGGTGTTGGAGGGACCGGGGCGCGGGACTCCGTCAAATGGGTCCAAAAGGCGTTTACGGTGACAGAACAGGTGGACGCTGCGGAATGTCCCGGCTTAGCGGAGCTCAAAGTAAGCGACCCTCATTCACCTGGATCGTTCAATACAGATTGAACGCTGATTATTGTAGCGGTCTATACTGAGAACGCTGGGTTAGTGCGATGGTCACTTCCCCATCCGTTTGTTATCTCACTGATCACTTGCTCCTCACTCTCCTTCTTTTCGGTAGCACGGGCGTACTATTTGTCGTCGTCCCAGGACCCAGAAAATTTAGCGCGTGCAGAAGCTGCATTGCAAGAACTCATTACCACGACTGAGAACCAGGTACCCGTGGTTACGTTTTAGGACTTCGTGGGTTTGAATTGTTTGAACTGGGTGATCGCAGGAGGGCGCGGAATACCAACACCTGCGATGGATGCACCTGGCTCTACTGAAACGGAGGAATGCTGGCGATGGTGCGCTCCTTGAGGGTTAGTTGATTTCCGCCGTTCCGTTCTCCTCACGTTGGTCTGATGCACCGTTCGCTCTTACTTCGCAGCGTTCCAATCCATCATCGATAATATGATGCTGTCCGAGGCTGAGATCACCGAGTACGGGTGCCCTTTTTTTTTGAGTCTCGCAACGACGACTGATGGGTCGGACCTAATCCGGCGAATAGGGTACTTCGTGAATTACGAACGCTTACCCAACAACAGTGAGTGCGTAATCGACAGTGCTGGTCCGTGTCCCCTAACACGTCGGTGAAAGCGGATTGGTCACTTCCGTGTTACTCCATTGTGTCCAACGTTGCGTTGAGTCCGATGGAGAAGGGGGTGGGCAAACCATCGAACGCCTGCTGTTATTCTTGATCTTTCATTGCGCCAAAGACGACAACCATTCAAAGGCGATGAAGGATTTGGGCATGGCATTTTCATGTGCGTCCAACGATCTCTTGTTCATCTCTTTTTGGCGGTGTGAGCTGTAACTTTAGAGGCGAATCGCGCCGAATCTTAGGTGTGAAAACTGGAGATTGCGAGTTGTCGAAAGTTTCAATTACAGCGTGTCTCACGGTGCGTCTTTTGGTGTGGACGGGCCAGAACCGCCTGGCCTTGCCCGTTCATATCCTCACTCGTTCATTCGCAGCTATTGTGGCAGTATGGAGACCGACATTACCAGGCGAGCCGCTGGGACAATGCTGTTGGCTGGTTTCTCGGAGGCACCCATCAATTGTTCCGGAGTTTTAGTGAAGGAACAATGAAGTGTTATCGGAAAGCCGCACTGTGTTACATCCAGCAGCGAGAATACGCCAGCGCAGCCGCCGTGGTGCGACTATGTCCAGGGAACGAGGCCGCAACGCATTACGTTAGCCTCCTTACTTCAGTCAAACAAGGTATCTATCCATCCATCATATTCCCTGCCCACTTGAACGGTTCTATCACATGATTTATGGCGCGAAACCAATCTGATCCGGGTTATCATTTCCCACAGGGTTGGAGGATGAAGGTTTGTGTACGTTTATCCTCGGGCTGTTGGTACTAAATCTTGATCACATAGCCGTGTCGGCGGTCAGGGCCATTGTGAGCTCGCCGGACTTTGATCGCAGGATGCTCCTTCTGGCAACAAGCATGGCGCATGAATCTAATATGAGGGACCTCTTGTTAACCGTCCTTGAAGCACTCCTAACGACGCTCAAGCGCGGGAACGGCCTCGAGGCGGACGTAGAGGCCGTCACGTTGGTTCGGTGCATAGTCCGGCTTGTTCACTCGCTTTTGGATAATGAACCCCGCAACCGGTAAGCTTCGAGCTCGAGCGGTTTCGCGCTCGTCAGCGTGGCCTTTGGTTGGTATCTGAAGGAACCAAAAAAACACCTTCCTTTTTAGGCACCTCCTCATCTCATCTTTGGTGAAGCACTTTCGAACGGGTTTAGTGGCATTTCTCACTGGTCCTATATGTTGTAGTGATGCTGACGTTTACATATGCGATAGTAAAGGACCTGATCTCCCAGGTTTCTACAAAGGGAGAAATCGCCGTGATAACCCGGGATATCTCATGGCTGTGGAGGATGGCGTATAACTCGGCGGTCAAGGGCTGTTCTACCTGGGAGTGCCCGGACGATCTGGTATCAGACCTTTTCGATATCAGTCGAGAGGTCAGGGTCAACGTTCCTAGCCCCATCCAGTTTGATCGCTGAAGGGAAGGGGGTTCCTTGATGGCTCTTCATTTTTTACCATTAGCTTCTTGAGGCCTACCGGGATCACACGCTTTCAACGGACGGTTCGGAAGTCCACGATCATATCGCGTGCTCTTCATTTGCCGCGACGGCAGGAAGGGGTAAGCACGCTTGATGGTGGACTCTTTTCTCATCTTGACCCTCTCCCTCTGATCATGTTGCACAGTGTTTGCCCTTCGGCGGCTTGGAATGGATGACGTGTCCGCCCAGGTAGGTCGTTCCTTGCCTCTTCGCGGAACTGAAGCAAGGGGCGTTCTTCATCCATACACGAAAAAATGACAATTTGAAGGACAAACGACGGAAGATCGCTCAGCAGGTGGTGGAAACCAAGGAGAGGATCACGAAGCTCTTGGCGGAGAATCGTTCGATCGGCGACATGGTCACTGACCGGTGCCGTTCGTTCGTTCACATACTCAGGGTGTTCCAGGTCGAGATTTGGTGTGGACTCAAGGATTGGAAGCGGATACCGCCCATCGTAGAGGTGACTCCCATACGACTTGATTCATCGCCCGTGGACCGTTTCAAATGCGTCGCCAGGAGATTGGACGATCCGATTCGCAAGGGGTGGACACTACTGAATCCATCGCTGACATTCTGGTGTGTTCCTCCAACGCGAGGGGAAGACCCAGCCGCGCAGATTGTCTAACGAAATCTAAATCAGTGGGCTCACAAGGACTGTCCAGTAGATGGTAAGCCACGAGGTGTTTTGATGGTCCCGTGATTCATCTATTTGGTATTCACCATCTCTCCCTTCAGTTTTATTCAGCGCTCTAGAGGTGCGCCCATGTCCTGGGAATCACACAAGGAACGCCCCATCATTGAGCCACCACTTGCCCGCAGTCTATTCTTCACGCAAGCCTAGAACATAATGCGTTATCGTTAGAGAAGTTCTCGAGATGGCTCCGCGCCATCTGCACGATACTCCTTTCCCGAGATTCCAATGGTGATCGGCCCAGGGCTATCGGGTTCGTGGAACAGGCGATCAGTGTCCTGAAGGAGCAGCGTAGCGTTGAGGTGCGTGCGTGCGCTCGGTCCCGTCCGAGGGATATGTGGGTCTTATGGTTAACGTTACGGAGGGTGTCCAATTGTGGAAAACACCGTTACTTTCGCTTGCTTTTATCGTCCTTATCCTCATTCCCCGGCCAATCGCGTTGCTATTTAGGGTTATCCCATCGAAGAGCGCCAGTGGCTGTTGGGTACCACATACAACACTGGTATAGAATGCTTGCAGTTCGTACTCCATTTTTCCGCTCTTCATCCTCCCATTACCGGCCCTTCCTCGCCTGGCCGCCTATGTGCAGGGCGTCCATCTGATTATCGGTGTATTTGCCTGTCCACCTATATCGGACAAAGGGCCGTAACCGCTTTCGTGATCTGATGACTTACTACTTCCTTCCGTCCGTTCTGCAGTGCGACCCAATTCAACGAGGCCAAACGGTGGTTCGAATCGGCTACTGTGTTGTGTAAATTTGTTCCCGACGGCGTTGCAAAGGCTGAAAAGGTACGTGATGGATTCCGGTTTTCCACCCCCCAAACATCATTATCTTGGAATGGTACCGTGCAACCCAGACCCTAGGAGTTACCCCGTAAGGGGGTCACCTGGCCACGCGCAGCTTTACGTTTGGTTTCGTTATCACCCAACATCCCCCTCATCTTCCACCTGCTCCTCCGGCCTTTTTCCTTTTTCCTACCTTTCCTAGGGTCAACTGACGGTTGTTGGAGTCTAGATCAACGAGGCGTATTCGTATCTGTTGTCCCGCTACAAGCCGGGACCGAAGGAAGGTTCCCTGACGTGATCAGGGTGGTCTCACGGGATCTGTTGTCGTATGTGGCTCACTCACGCCTGCCCGGCACTTGTTCTCCGCCCCTCTCTGGTCGCAGCGCGTCTCTTGTTTTTTCCCTGTTCTACTTCCCCGCCTACTCTGCGTCTACTACTGTCTCGCTGTCTCTGCTTGTACTCGTCGGCTAAACCGCCCTCGCTTGCCAAATGTTGATCGCACTCCGAAATCTCATCAAAGATCATTTATCTGCCCGCTCCGTTCGGGTTTCCCAACGATCCAACCCCACCACCAGCGCTTTTCACGAGAAGCAAAACAGGGAAACCGATGTTGAGTGTATGGGTGGGACCAGACTCCTCCTTCCGAGTTCACCGACAACGTCTCTCTGAGAAACACGTGTTCGCGAGGAGCAATCTAACCACCAGAAGTTCGCCTCGTTACTCACCCTACCTCCGCCGAAGAAGGGCCACTTCTGGAAGGGTTTGCCCTAGGTAGGGGGTCGCTTGATTTGGTGGCTAACGTGTCTCTTGGCTCGGTGGTGCACATGACGAATACCTGGAGTTGGGAGTTGGTCTCATCGTACAAAGCGGCTCCAGTCTCTGACTCCACTTTCCTCCCCCATTGTATTCCCATCGCAATCAGCTCAATATCCGCATTTCCTCAAGCAGGTTTCAATGCGGCGCAGATCGTTGCCAGAAGAGGTTCATCCGCCTCTCCACCGGAACGCTCGGTCTTCGAAACTTCCCCCTCCTTACAGCCGCAACCAAAGTTGCCCCGTACCCTCAACACCTGTATCAGGCTCTCAGAGATCCGTCATCTCGACGGACGACGTCAAAAACTTCTCTCATTACATGGCTCAAGAAAATTAAAATAATCTGATGTGAACGATAGATGCGTTGCTATAAGCAAAACGATGACTATAGTTTGCGGAGGGTAATCCTATGCCGATAGTATTCTAAGTGTTCGAATCCAAGACGTTCGCCATGAAAATGAGAGATGAAGAGGGATTGGGAATCGAAGCAACTCCTCTTAATGAAGGGAGGAAGGGTGGAGATCCCTACGGCTGTACAATAACGGGTTCTCCGCCCTTCAAGTCCTCGCCGACCAACTCAACATCCTTCCTCACGGTCACATTGACGAATTCGCCAAGTTTCTCCCCAACTTTGACCTTCTGACCGGCGTGAACGGCGAACTGGAAGTTCTTTGGAGCTTCAAAGACCAGGACGATGGTGCTTCCAAGGCGGAACCCGCCCATCTCCTGAGCAGTTCTCAAGGGCTGACCGTGAAGGAGGGGAGAGGCGGCGGAGTACACTGCTTCGCGGTAGGTTCCTGGGGGTGGAAGCTTTCCGCGTTCGTTCGTTCGAAGGTCCTGCAAGGGTGACAGCTGTGAGTGGGAGAGGTTGATAGTAGAGCGGTATCAAGGAGCGACGCACGGTGTCAAAGTTGATCTTGATGCTTCCAACGTTCGTAGCCCCAACAGGAATCATGCTGAAGAACCCATGCTTCCACCTTCCGAGGAGAGCGACTCGTTCATTCAACACGAAAAGATTATGTAACCTCTTGGCGATATAGGGAGAGACCGAGAAGAGTTCACCTGGGATGAAAGTCAGTTCACGTGTCACAGAATCCATCCAAGTTCAACAAACGAACCAATGAAGTGTCTACGCTTTTCAACGACCCAAGCGGTGGGGCTGTGGAACCGGTGATAGTCACCGGGGGCGAGATAGATGACGCTGAAGAAAAGGGTATTTCCGGGCTTGACACTGGTTCCAGAGGTACTTCGCCGACGTTCGATAGCTGTACGCGCCCCCATCTCAGCCGCGACTTCGACAGATTCGAGCAAGTTCTCGGTGGGAGTCTTGGAGTTTATTACAGATGCGTCGGTTGTCTCGCCAAAGCTGCGGGCCGGGCCATGAGTGTCCTCCAGAGGAGTATCGGTGTGGGGGGTCGTGTCTCCGGGAGTTTGGGAACCGTTGTTGGTGGAACCAATCAATTGGGACAAACTGTACTCGATTCCATTGATCTCCGCGAACTCGCGGTGGAGCACGACCTCATGATCAGCGTTGGCGAAGGGTATTCTTGCGCTGGGAGGGGCCTTTGGGTTCTCAACACCAAGGAGTGCGTCCAGGGAGTAGGTGATTCCCTTGACCTGCTCGACCTGGAGGTCCTTGATGGTACCGAAGTGGAGGATAGTCCCGTCGGCAGGGCTGACCTGGAGGAGTCAAAGGAAAACGCCATCAGTCGTAGAACCGAGGCGAGCAAGGGATGAATGATGGATGAATGATCGAAGGAGTTAGGCAACGAGGGAAATCACATGGAGGGAGGGGGTATGCGGGTGGTTTCGAGATAAGATTGGATGGAACAAACGCAGAGAAGTCAAAAAATAGGGCGAATGACATACCAGGGGAGCGTTTGCAACCGGGCGCACACCGTCCTTGAGTTTCCTGTAGAAGAAGTCGCCAAGGCTCTTGTACTGGGTCAAGTCCTCGGTTTCGATCTCTTCTAGGTTGCAACCGAAGACTCTTGCGTAAAGTCGGAAACTGTGGGGTCTGAGCCAAACAGGGAGTTCAAGCGAGTTGATGTATCCCCACAACCGTGAGAGGTTTCGGAGTGGTAAAGCACCCAACACATGGACCTATAATAACACATGTATGCGGGTGAAACAAAGGAACGTCGTCCAGTCCATCAGACTATTGCAAAGAGGGTCAAGGAAACGAAGCGATGCGCACCTGCCACGGTCCTCTCAACCTGACGACCTCTTCCCCGTTCTCATCCACGTGAACCTCCTTGGAGTCCATACGCTTCTTGTATCTGAAGAAGACCAGCACGAGCGCACCGAGGGCGACAGGGATGGGATACCATTTGGCGTGTGCTGAGGCGGAAGACGCAGAAACCCTCCATGCGCTAGCGAATCGTCCTGATGGAGAATAAACCGTGTATTTCTGGCACAGCGCGGAGATGATACCGACGATGCAGAGGAGCTTTACGGTCTCCTTTTGGGCTCGTTTGAGGTTCGACCCGCTGGCGTATCGGCGACGAAGACGAAAAGGACCGGCGGAGACTTTGAATCGTTTCGGACGAACGTTGACCATCGTGAGGGCGTAAGGGAGGCCTGGCCGGCGGGGGGCAGAGGCGTCGGGGTCGTGTGTGGGTTGTGGCCTGGATAGCTGCGCGTTTCAAGGATAGAGGGATCTCCATGCGTTCCTTCTTGGGGGTAACCTCGGGTTCGGCCGGTCACACCAACCCACTGCCATCACTCCCACGCTAAGGGAAACACCCCGGTCCCGGAGGTTATCTACTACGATTCGCTAAAATCTCGCAGGTGGTACAGTAACGCCCTCCCCCGGTTGTTCCCAATCGCAATATACTGGCTGTCTGCAGAAAAGCCCACGCTCAGCACCCGTCCAAGCGGTGTCCCGGAGGTCGGCCAATTCGAGTAAGCAGTCAGCGATGGCAGATGGACCTGAGGTGAGATGAAATACGTGTTAACTACCACGAGGCCGAACCAGCGTAAGCGCAGTTCGCGGCGACATACCAATCTCAGCTGATCCTTCCTGTCATTGCTCGCCATCGCGAGTAATTGTGAGTCGTGGTTGAACGTAAGTGTGGAGATCGCTGTGTTCAGGTTCCCCAGGGTCTTGAGGGGCTTCGGTTTATCGGTCCCCATGCCAGATGTCTCGCCTGTCCCGTAAACATTGACATAACCTGATGTAGAGCTGATAGGGGTGATGAGCAGCGTGCGACGCAACCGGACAACCCCCTTACCCAGTCGCGAGATATTGGTTACCCCGGTCACCTGTTATCAGTTTGCTCCCATAACCACCGTCATCTTTCCACCGTCGTATACACCGTCTCTCACCGACGTCCCAAACGTACACTTCCGAATCTTCACTCAGACTCAGGAGTTCCCCTCGGTTGTTCCACCATAATGATTTGACGCTTGAGTTCATCTTAACGCTGCCGATGACTTGGCTTCCAGAAGCAGTGGCCTTCCAGTCCACCAGGTGAACGTAACCTCTCCGACCAGCCACCGCGAGCATTTCTCCGGTGGAGGAGAACGAGCAGGTTTGAAGGCTCGCGTTCGTATCAGTGGAGCGCTTGTCAGTGAACGTTGTTCCCCATAATCCACGGGGTGAACGGTGCGAGGTTCCGGACTGCAGGTCGTAAGTGTAGTAAAAGGGCCGAGGTCCCGTCAAGAGGATGCTCGTTCCACTCGGATGGAAACAAGCGTTGCTCAGTGGGAGTTCTGGGATGTGGAGGGTTTGGATGTGAGGATTCGTGTGACCGTCAACCTGCCAAAGTTCTCATCGGTTTCGAAGGTTGTGAAAAGAGGAAAATATATGCGCACATTGAACAGGCGTAACCGCCGGTCAGCGGAGGCGGTAAGTAGCATCGGTACCTGCGGTGAGGGGTGGAACTGAACCGTCCTCAGTTCACCCTCAGCCCTTGCTGACAGGTTCGCGTCCTTCAACCGCTCGATATTGATGGTCTTTGGGGAGAGAATCTTTGATTTCCTCTGTTTCCCCTCCAGAATACCTCCCGTCGAGGTGAGGAGATCCAAATCCTCCCCTGACACTGAAGACGAAGGGGAGGCAGATCTCCTTCGTTTAGCTGTAGACCGTTTCTTCCTCGCGTCCGAAGCCCATTGGGGAGTTGGGTTGAGCTTTTCAAATTGCCGACGAAGACGCCGTTCGTAGTCACGGCCGCCAATCTCGTCTTCAGCGGCGGTGTCGCGGAGTTTACGGAGACGTTTATTTGAAGCCAGAGAGACTCGTACATCAAGATCGTCTGAGTCCACCCATGCTGGTCCCTTTTTCTGAGATTTGGGTTTCAGGAGAGCGGGCGTAGGTTCTGCCTCCGACTCCTCTTCGGAGTCAGACTCGGAGTCAGGGTCGGAGGCTTGGGGGTTGGCGTCCGACTGTACATCTCCGTCTCCGTCCTCGTTTTCGTCCTCCGAGCCCGAGGACAAAGTCTCCGGAGCGGGATCTGCCTCGACATCATCTATCATGAACAGCTGCGGCCTGAGTCAAATCCAAATACTTGGCCGTTCGTGGGCGTGTGTGCGACGTACCTCCGAGTCCATGAGGTTAGCGAATTCGTTTCCACCCAAGTCCAAATCCGCCTCCGGCATCTCGTCTTCCTCATCGGACACACCCCCAGTTCCCCTTCTCGAAGAGGGGACGTATGGTTTTCCAAAGAGGACGCTCTCCAATCTCCTCTCTTCGTCGTCTTTGTCTTCGTCCTCCCAAATGCGTTTGCTCGAGCCTAACGGTTCAAAGTCTCCATCATCGTCGAGAGCGACAAGTCTTGATTTAGATTTTGCGGACGAGGGTTTTCCGGTCTTTTGGCGTTTTCGAGAGCGTTTTTCAGTGGACATGGGTGCCGGTACGGGGGTTGGGAGGGAGGGTGTAGAGGAGGGTGAGGTTTTTTATTTTCCAAATCGTCTCTCGATCGAGCGCGATCGGGCGTCTGTTTCGTGAGGTCGCCTCTTTCTCTCGACACCTCGTCCGCGTTGACCCCCAGTCAACTGAGTTCCGTACAGACCCCGGAGCGATTCAACGTCTATGTAATTCCCCTGAGACTCACGGTCCGAGGTGGCTGGTAAGCCGTGGTTTCTGTGGCCTATTTATCGTTCTCCCTTGGGTCGTAGGCCAAAGCCTTCTTCTATGTGAGTGCGGGTCACTCGGATGCCTGGGGATCCCGATTATTTCGCTTTTTCTCCTTTCCCCTGCGTCGTGTTAACTGCAGATGGCACGTCGAAAAGCCGAGTTATGTCACACACGTGGCCAAACCCCTTGACTCGTTCAAATCCGATTGATGTGATTTCTTGAAGCTTAAGTTGCTGCCACGTCGACAGTTGCGCTTGCAACCCACAACACCACTCCCCGAAGCCATGTCGGTTTCAACTCTCCCATCGTTGATTGAAACACTCCCCGTTGAGCTCTTGGAACGGATCTTTCTCATCACTTCCGCTCAGGACATCCTACGGTTGTCGTTGGTAAGAAACATCATGGGGATTACTCGAATCCGCGTGTTCGCTGAGCATGTGAATCTCTAAAGGCTAATCGCGCTTGCCGTAGCCTTGCACAGGACTCCCCCTGGATCCGACACGAGGTCGACCTTTTTGCTGGTGGATTGAAACATAACCCACGGACGGAAGCATCTCTCGTTGATTGCCGTACGGTCCTCGGAGTGTACCGCGAAAGGTGGGAAACCTTGGGCCCTGCCAAAAAGTACCACGAGATGCTCCCTTTCTCCATCATGCATGAGGCCGTCGCTGTGTGTGGCACATACGGGATCTCCTGGGAAACTTTGATCAAATTCCTCACCTTGGGATCCGACTCGCGAGGTATTCCATGGGAAGAGTGGGGTATCTCTCTTGGGAACCTTGAAGCCAAAGGTTTTACGTTCTACGTTCTACCCTCAAGCCAATATAATTGCCGTCGTTGAAATGGCCGCCGCTGAGGAGGTTGCATGGACGTGAGTCGTATCCGTGTTTACGGGAACGCGCTAAATATTACCGCGGCCATGTAGGTGGAGAATCCATCTGAGGACTATGAGAGACGGGGGACCTCACCCAGCCGCTCAAACCACCGTATTGTCCTACACCTTAGCACCCGGGGACAACACTTTAGACATGTCAATCACAGGTTCCAGGCTTGCTGTCTTGGGAGGGGTTTTTTACCTACATAGGACGACACGAGTTATTGTTTGGGATTGGACCATGGGGCAGATTTTATTCGTACGTCTACTCCTCGTATACGACTCTACGCTAATGCAAACCGTCCGTCAAGGAAATCGAGAGCTTCTACCGGTCCGCGAAGTTTGTTGACGATTAATTGGCTCGGAATTGTTCTTATCTTGTGCGAAATGGACACGTCACCCCGGCTGGTCCTCCTGAACACAGAACAGACGACAGCGGGTGGCGCAATCCCGATCCAAACCACGTTGTACTTCGGCCCTTCCAGACACCTTGATCTGGACCTGGGATGTTTCCACCTTGAACTGGGCGGGCATGAGCCTTCTCTAGAAGAGTCCTCGCTTGCACCATTCTATCCAGATCCCTCTCAATGGATACTAGCTGTTAAACATGATTGTGAATCCATTTTCGTCATGAAGACAGAGACACTCCTCAGGCTGGCTCAGGAATGGGGAGACGCGGCCCTAGAATGGGACCAGTGGAGGGCCCGTGTGATTGAGGTCCGACCTGGAGATGTTAAAGCTCTCTGGATCTCTGGTCCTCGGCTGTTTTGTATGAGCGGGACAACATTTGATCTCGAAGGGACGCGGATGGACGTGTACGATTTCAGCGCGCAAGCATCCACAAGGCATTTGGAGACAATAACTGATAAGGACGGGGCGGTTCGATGACTCATGTGGCCGAGCATACGAAAGCTCTGCCCGCCTTGGGGTGACCCTGTGATCCACTATGTGAACGGCAGCCATGACAGCATCATCCTTCTTATGGTGAACGTCCCCCACTCTCCAAGAACCTGACCAGAATCTGATCCAAGTGTCGTACACCAGGACGTCAAGACGGATGAACGGCCGATGGGTCGTCAATTTCATATGGGGAGCTTTTGATGATTGTTGTACGATGAGTACCACTCGACGCCGGGTACCGATGTAGAGGGGGTGGATGTGTCGCAGATACGGGGTCTCTGACCGGCTTTAGCTTTCGTTTGCAACCGCAAACGCATCAATACTGTTTTTTGTACATCCGAGGGCCGGTTTGGTCTTCACTGTTTACCAGAGAGTGCTAGTGGCATCCCACAGTTGACCAGTAGGCTCTCACTGGAACGGCTGCAGAAGGTGTTGGTACACCTGTACCAGAAGGTACCAGACTTCCTGAGGCTGAAAAAGGCCAGGAATCGACCTGACCATACCCCAATCTCCCAGCTGGGCTGTGGCGTACCGCAGCCATGTTACTTGTGGTTTCCGTAACCTTTGACGAATGTGGCACAAAGTGGCGTGAGTTTCAATTGTCCCCATGCGGGAGTAACAAGCCAAGGTTAAATTTTTAAAATCCTGGATCCTGGCTAGTTGTCGTCCACAGTTTCACTGAGAGTTCCGAAGTCATTGGGTCCATTACCCGATGCCATTATCAGGGAAGCTCTTGCTCCCCTAGTTCAGGTTCTCGATCTCCACCAACCAGACGGGCATTGATGTGATTGTAGCAAGGTGCGAACTATACTGCTTAGTGGCATCAGAATCGTGAGATCGTCTCGCCACCCCCTTCCACAGACACATCCGTGCTATCCTCACTCGGCAACGCAATGCATTTCAAGGCTGGGCTACAATTCGTTCAGGGTCACACCAATTCTTTTCCTGCATGCATCTGGCACTACCCATTGAATTGTCCTTCAGGACACCGTTTCGTCTTGTGAAACACCTACGAATCTCTTATCAAAAATGACCTCGTGCAGTTGATGTGGGGCAGTATATAGGAGAGGTTCAGCTTTTGTAGAAGACGTCTGCCCCTCCTTTCTCTTGTTCGTCTTGGCTTCTCAGTACTCTAACCCCAAGTCACCTATGGCCAGACAAGGGCAGATTACCGTTGCCCTGGAAACATGAGTTTTCTCTCCTTTTCTATCCGGGGCCATTCAGCTGATCGCCATTTATTGTGCCAGTGCAGACAATAAGGTATGGAGATCTACAAGAGGTGCATGAAGTTCAATCCTCAGATCCAAAGCGTCTGTCAGGGCGGACCTCGGCGGTCACCTGAAATACAGTTGACACTGGTCTGGAGTTCGTGCTGGGGTGCTACTGGGGGCGCAAGGCGCAGTACGCAGAGGTTAGAACAGAGGAGGGTTGTGAGAGCAAGAGGGAACAAGGGAGAAGTCGGAGTCACTCAGGACCAATGTCGTGTTTGGTGAGAACCGAAGGAGTATCCTGAGTTGACAAAATCTAAGGAATGACAGCGACTGTCTACCACTATATATAGGGACCGAGTTTAGGGCAGGCAGTGCACACAGACCATGTATCAACCAAAGATGGGAACAAATAAAGGGGGGCGTGTGAACGGATGATGAGTAAGAACTGAATGAGAGTGAGTAATCATCTGATGAAACGTGGGAATGAAAGATAAGGAGAACAA
>Ga0307516_10002539_pt1 | contig 24289 bp, 30 predicted proteins | sample 19_EM_MG_FD_203310 | JGI IMG/M metagenome (GOLD analysis project Ga0307516, IMG submission 203310) | Populus trichocarpa ectomycorrhiza microbial communities from riparian zone in the Pacific Northwest, United States - 19_EM | ecosystem: Host-associated > Plants > Roots > Unclassified | place...
AGCGTGTCAAGGCAGGACCGTCTTCTCGGATGAGCAGGATGTGCTGCAAAGTGGACAAGAGGTAGTCCTTGGCCTCGAGGTTCCCGATCCGTGCCTGAATAGCCTTTAACACGTCTTCCGGGTTTTGCAAGTCCCTCCGGAATTCCCGATCGAGGCGTTCCCGAAGCTCCCGCTCATCCCCGTCCATGGTTTGTTGGAAAATTTTCATGAGTTTGTCCAGTGGCATATAGCGCAAAGATCGCATGAGTTCCAGGATCCGGCGCAACCCAGCCGCCTCCATCTGGGACCGGTGATGTACACGTAATTCTAGGTCATCGCAGGCGACCAGGATGCTATTCATCATGATCATGCAACTGATCTGGAAGTGTATGAACGACCGAGGTGGGACCATGAGAACGGGAGAACGAACCGCGTAATCGCTCTTCGAGCTGTCTGGACCGTCGGTTCTCCGAATCCTGTCGCTAGCCCCAAGGGGTTGCTCCATTGATTTGAACCAGTATGTGTATGTTGTCGGGGTTTCATCGTTCACGGCACTGAGGTTTTCAAGGGCGCCGATGACAAGGGGGAATCCCTGGAAGTGCCGCGCGTGGATGAAGAAGGTTAGAACATCCAATATAGTCTTCCTTGTGGGTAGATGTGGGGTATTCAGCGACGCGGCGATTTGGTTGACGATTTCCTGGCCGTACGTTTCCTGCATACCGAACTAGAAGCTACGTAAGGTTAGATGTACGGAAAATGACGCCCTAGGCTTACCTGGTTGTTGAGGGTTACCTTTATACACTTGGCGATACTGTATTCCATTTGGATGTCGTCATTTTGCCTAAAATCTGGGTTCAGCGTGGCGACAAAGTGAGGCGAAATCCCTGAGAACCTTAGCTTGGCCTTCCTTGATATCTGCACAAGGGTTTGCGCAAGCACACGAATACCTTGTAATGAAACGAAGTGCCGAACCCAGCTAAAAGAATCCCTTAGTAATGGAAGGGAGAAGATGTTGTGGTAAGGTCGACCTCAGCTCGTTGGTGCGCAAAGAAACCTCTAGACTTGTTACTTCTTTCTGAGTGATGGTTCGTACCATGAACCGTTGCATGTACCACTCGGGCGATCCTTGAACAAACGATACGGATTGACCTGTCCCTGCTGGTTTTTTCGTTTGCTGTTCCCGCCTGAGCTCCTCAGACCACCGAAGGTATTCTGCGTTATGGACCATCTGCCACTTCTGATCGACCGTCATATTGAGCATGTGGTCACCGAGGCCAAAAGAACGCTTGATCTTTCGGAACAACTGCTCAACCTCGTCGTCGCTTGGTCTGGGGAAGTAGAACTCCCCCGCGTCCACGCTCTTCCGAGCAGTGAGGATATCGCCGATGTGGGCCGAACGGTACCGCCAGGGGGGCGGATCGGAGGTAATATGTTCGGCCTGGGCTGTAGCGCGAGAGGTTGGGTGAGGGGCTTGTTGGACGGGACCCTTGCCTTGCGAGAGGCGGTCTTCAAAGTCCGAGACGGAGGGGCTCTCGCTTCCCGAAGATACAGAGGTTTCGCTCACGCTCGTGGTCGATCGACGATGGGTTGGATGGCTCTTATCGGACCCGCTGTAAATTGTGGATGAATCTGTAGTAGTCGAGGGGGATTTCCGGAGTGAAAGTGGTCTGATGGCGGGGAGCGAGACATATAGCTGCTCCTGATTTGAGCGATCCATGATGAATGGGTTGAGCTCGGTGCCGTCCGTTGCGGGGGTCGGGTTGGTGTTCGTCACAGAAATCACGCTTGGTACGCGGCCACGGAGCCTGTTAGGTTATCCCGTGTGGAGGAGAAGTGACCAGTTTTTCGTATGGGTCAAAAGGAACCCGTCCACAAATGATTGACGGGGTCAGTTCTTCTTGTGATTGAGGATCGTACTTGGAGCCAGAGGGTAGCGGCTGTGATCCTGAAGCCGCCGCCGTCGCCGATGAGACTGGGAGGTGATGATGTGGGGTTATAACCTGAAAGTTCAAGGTTGGCAAACGGACAGGCCCAAAACCAACGGACGTGGGCGGAGTCCCATGGTTACAGCGGCTGTCATTCCAGCGCCAGATTCTCGCAGATAGAGCGGTTCTTTGTATTGACGCCGGGCCTTTTCGGCCAGACGCCAGTCGGGACGTGCTCGTCCCAAACGCATGGCTTTGCTGGTGAATCCAGATGGGAGGGAGGGGAGGGAGTGTAGCCAGCGGTCGGTGCAAAATCCGGACAGGCAAATGATGACCAAAAACCAACACAAAAAACGCTCACGTGCCAAAGAGTTCCCCGCATTTTGTCCGCGGGTTCCATTTTGGTCATGTTTTTTTCTCACATTTCTGCCGCCCATGTCAGTCGATTCGCGAGAACTTGATATTCCCGCCCTATGTACCATCAGCGACCACGGGATCGAAACCACTTTGAAGGGGACATCATACCGTCTTAGGACTGTCAAGTACAATTCCAGTGCACGAACGAAAAAGTGAACACCGAGGAAAGCGGCGAACGGTACACGGAGGCTAAGGAACTACGCGGAGAGGGCGGGTGGTGCCTTTGCCCCGGCGCCAAACCATGCTTCACAGGAGCTTGATCCCCATACACTCGACACAAACGCAACAAGAGATGAGGACAAAAGAAGTAGTGAGCGAACATAGGATTATCGATGTACATATCGTCCGACGGCCTTATCGCAAGCTAGAACTCTCTCATATTCTAGAACCCCGCAGCGTTGTTTAAGCTGGAAAGAATAACCTCCACGCTGGGCCGTGCGCCGCGGTCCTCCAGCCAGCATAGCTCAACAGTCTTCCACAACTCGTCGTTGAACCCGAGTTGTTTCGCCCTCTCCGGTCGTCTCGGTCGACCCCCCTCCATGATCGCATTGACGGCCAGAATATCTGACTGGAATTCGAGGTAAGGGTGATGCCCGCATAAGACCTGGGGTATCACCGGTTAACTATTCACAGCAGGAAGTGTATCCGCGTGAATGCTTACTTCGTAAATGACCATCCCGAGAGCGTAACAATCGGACTGCCTGGTTGGCCGATTGTTTTCTGACTCTGGCATCCCAAACCTTTCCGGATCCAGGAGTTCAGGGCTCATCCACCGGCGAGTCCCGCCATCGGTAAATGACATGAGCGTGTTGTTTGAAACTAACGACGCCCGAGCACTCCCGGGAGCGTGAATTGTGACGCCAGTGACAGTTGAAAGACCGAAGTCGGCGATGCATGCTTGCCGGTCCTTGTTGATCAGGATGTTCACCTTCATAGACGGGTGACAAACGTGTAAATATTTGGTTCGAGGATATCAGCCTGAGGAGATCACATACCCCCTTCAGATCTCCGTGAACGACGCGGAGGTCGTGCATATACTTCAAGCCATTCGCAACCCCGGCCAACTGATCGATACATTAGTAACCCCCCTACACGGAGTCAAGTGACAACGTACAAGCTCAACGCGGTTCACACCCCGATCCCTCTCGACGAATTCGTTAATGTTTCCGTTTTCCATCCAATCAGAAACCAGGGCAAACCGGTGTTCGGTTAATATCACTCCAAGCAGCGGTAGGATGTTGGGATGCCGGAGATGCTTCCAGGCGACCCCCTCTCGGCAGAATCTCTACGGTCCATTTATCAAGATGTGCACACTGCCATGTAGGTAAGACACTCACGCTGCGGATGATGTCCAGGTCGCTAGTGACGTACATGCGCACGACTTTGATAGCTACCTGACGTCCTTCGTATGTACCCCGCGATACGTTGGCAAATCCCCCGGATTCGACTTCCACGGAGCCTTCTGAACAGTCCGGGATCTGCATGGATCGGGGAATGATGCGGTGTCGGCTGCATGTTTTGCAAAGTTCATTGAATAACTTTAGTCGATCGTGATCCTGCGCGGTGCGGTCCTCCAAGCGCTGCAATTTGAGTCAGATTTGAGTGGGAGGGGTGGAAGGTGGAGGGATCTACCTTATCCATTTCATCAACACGCCTCTGAATCTCTCGCTCTTCGGTTTTTACCCGAATGGCGCTGAACACCTCCTCTAGGCTTTGGAAGTCCTCCAGGAACTCTTGGTCGAGACGTTCCCGAAGCTTTTTCTCATCTTTGGCAAGAGTTTGTTGGAGGATCTTCAGAAGTTCGTCAAGTGGTGGATGTCCAAAATCGCGCAGAAGTTCCACAATTTGGTACAGCCCAGCCGCCTCCATCTGGGAACGGTGGTACACGCGTAGATCCAGGTCATTGCAGGCAACTAGGATACCATACATCAGAGTCATGCAACTAACCTAGAAGGGTATGAGTGATTGAATTGGGGTTGTGATAACGTGAGCACAAACAGCGTAATCGTTCATCGAGCTGTCTGCACTGCCAGCTCGCCAAATTTCGTCGCTGACCTCCGCCAGGCTCTCCGTGACACCCTGTCCGCCAAGGGATTGGTCCATCGATTTGAGCCAGTATGCGTACGGCGTCTGTGCTTCATTGTTCGCAGTGCTGAGAGTTTTGAGGGCGTCGACGACGAGGGGGAATGCCTGGAAGTCCCGTTCGTGGACGAAGAAGGTTAAAACGTCCAATATCACCTTCCTCGTTTGCAGGTGTGGGGTATTCAACGAGGCGGCTACTTGGCTGACGATTGACGAGTTGGTATATGCCTCCTGCGCACCGAACTGAAAGTTGCGTTAGGCCAAATACACTAAAAAATGACGCCTTCGTCTCACCTGATTGGTGAGGACTGTCTTTATACACTTGGCGATACCGAATTCTAATCGAATATCCTCGTTTTGCCTAAAAGGTGGGTTTAGCGCGACGGCGTAGAGAGGTGAGATCCTTGAGCACCTCTTGGTCTTCCTTGATATCTGTACGAGGGCTTGCGCAAGGACAGGAGTACCCTGTATTGAAACGAAGTGCTTAAACCAGCTAAAAGTCTCTCAGCGACGTAAGACGGGGAATGATGTGATGAGGTTGACCTCAGCTGGTTGGTACGCAGGGAGACCTCTAGGCTCGAGGCTTGCCTCGGAGTGATACTTTGATGCATAAACCTTTGGATATACCACTCGGGCGATCCTTGAACAAACGGTACAGACTGACCGGCCTCCGCTTGTTTTTTGGTTTGCCGCACGCGTCTACGCTCCTCAGACCACCGAAGATATTCTGCACTATGCACCATTTGCCACTTCTGATCAACGGTTATGTTGAGCGCGCTATCATCGAGGCCACAAGAACCTTCGATCTCTCGGAACAACCTCTCGATCTCGTCGTCGTCATTTGGTCTGGGAAAGGAAAATCCTCCCGCATGTAGCCCACGCTGAGTGGTGTGGAGAACGTTGCCAATGTGGGCCGAGTTATCGTGTTGGGAGGGTGAGACGGGAATAACGTGTTCGGACTGAGTTCTAGTATGGGAGGTCGATCGAGCGGCCCGTTGGTTGGAACCCCTGCGCTGTGGGTGATAACCTCCAAAGTCCGAGGCGGAAGGGTCCCTCCTTCCCGAAGATACAGAGGTTGACCGATGATGAGAATAGATCTTATCGGACTCAGTGTGAATCGTGGACGAATCTGCGGTGGACGGGGAATTCGGGGGCGAAGTCGGTTTGTTGGCAAGGTTCGAACTGTATAGTCCCAGCTCTAAACGATGCATAGTGGAGAGGTCGAGCTCGACGCCGCCGGACGTGAGGGTCGGATTGGTGATCGGTGCAGAAATCGGGCTGGGCGCGGAACCGCGGAGAGCCTGTAAGGTTATTCCAACATGAATGGGTGTGCGAGAAGAGGGGGCTATCTTTTCGTATGGGTTGGAAGGATTAAGTTCATCCACAGCGGGTTGGCGAGGTCGGATCTTGTTGCGACTGAGGAACATGCTCGAGGCCAGAGAGTCAGGGTAGTAATCGCAGGCCTGATGCCGCCGACGCCGGTAATGGTGGAGAGTGTACGGTTGTGGCCTGAAAGGTGATGGGAAACACGTTCAAGTCAGGTCCTACCCAGCAGCCGGTGAACGGACAGGCAAAAACCGATTGGCGTGGGCGGGTCCTGGAGGACGCTTGAAAGTGAATAGGAACCCCCGGCGCTATAATCCGGGGAAATTGAGCGATTTTTGGCATTGTCGCCGGATTCTTTTGGCCAGGAAATCCGGACACAAGATATGGTTTGGCGGAGTCCGGAGACTCATATGACGACCAAAAGAAGAGTAACCCGACAATCATTCCTCGTAGTGGACAGCACTTCGAGTCGGGTCAAGATTTTTCACCGGCGCGGACGGACTCTAGGGCCATGACACGGGCTTAGTGATCTGGGGGTCCGAGCGATGGCGCCGACAGCCAACGGGCCGCAGGAAAGAGTCTCGGGGAGGAAACCAGTTGTGCATTAAACCATAATACCGTATCTCCTCTCGTCCCATACGTGACACGATATAACTACAAACTACGTCCAGTGTTGGGAGAACTTGGCCATACTTTAAGGTCCCGCGAGGTTTCGTAACCGTGCGGCCCAGTCGTGAGGGGTAAGATGTTTCCGACATTTTCTCGATGCCAAGCCAGCCGGGTATAGGAGACAATTACTGGTGGGTAGGGAAGGAATCCAAACGTTCCTTGGGTCACTTCCGCATCTAAAATCGTCTTGAATCCCTCTACTGGATTCCCCTGGTCTCCGTCCCAAGTCCACAAACAAAAAACCAGACGGAATGGCTTCACTTGGTACATATCTCGCACAACGCTGAACAGGGTGAATCGGAGACTTGCACGGTGTTCGGTACTGGCCTCGGGTATGATGACAACGTCAGAGAACAGGGGGGATGTGATGGTGGACAACAAGTTCATGAGAAATCTCGGTGCGTCAGCGGGATGCCGTGTGATGTTATCCACGGTGACCTCAAGAGATCGAAGTGACCTGTTATTTGACAGATCGAAGTCCTGTAGCAGACTCCCGTGGTTCCCTGTGAATAAGTGGGTCAGATAGGCGAAAACTCTTGAGAATAGCCCCTACCGGTCCAACCAACGGGGTGAACGCGCAATGCCTCGAGGGTATCGGCACAGGCCTCCAAAAGGGAGCGTGCGCCCCCGACATCGAGAAGATCCATGTAACGGAATCGCAAGCCGCCAGACAGCCTGGAGAGACTTCTCATGAGAACCTCCCCGTTAAATCCCTTCAGCGTCAACCGGCCTTCCAGCGAAAGCGGCGATTGCGGAACTGGTGCTGGGTCTGGTTCCAGTACCCATGCATGAGTATAGATGAGTTTGAGATCGTCAAGGTTCTGGAACAGTCCGAGGAAGTATAAGAGTTGGTTGTGGTTACCCCTTGGTGTTCTAAGGGTAAGAGATCGCAGCGTCGGTGTGAATTGTCCGAAGTATAGTTGTGCCTGTGGGGTGAACGCGCGGAGGTCCAACTCATCAACTACAAGTTCCTGGACATTGGTGAGCGCGGAGAAGTAAACCAAACTCTGGGAATCGAAGAGGGTCGGTAGGAACCAAGGGTCAGCATAACCGTAACGCTGCAGGATCCGGAGTTGTTTGACGAATGGCAGGAACCGCATGTCACCCAACTCATGCAGTGGTACGAGCCCCATACGCGTCGGGTCCGAAGCCTGTCCCCAGAGGGTGGCAGTGTGATGGAGGTGGGGTAGAGCTGCGATATACCAGGAACGGCATACCGTGGAACAAGACTTGAGAGCTGGTGTATCGGGTGGGATGTGGGCGATTATCAGCTCAAAGAGTTCTTGCGGTAGCCTCCTCGCATGCGGGTGTGAAGTGGAATCGAGTTCTTGTGGCGGCTCCCTTGTGTATGGGTCACTGCGTCCGGGTGACTTTTTGACTTCGGCCTTGCGTCGACGCCAAAAGCCGCCTCCTGGGAGTCGGATCCCTTTGAAATCGCCGCGATGAGGCGGAATCCCAATGCAGTCACTATAACACGCACCTGAGAGAGTCAGGACCGGGCTCCCAGGAAACCATCCAGCGATTCCCGCAGGTGCCATCGTGGTCGGGGTAAGAGGGTAAGAATGCACGTCCCCTGATCGAATGTCCGATCATCTTCCACTATGGATGAACTCTACCCACCTGAACACCTACGTCTCCCCATTGTAACCTTCGAGCTTCAGCACTTCAGGCCTTCGGCTTCAAGTCGCCACTCCACTCAACCCCCGACCAGAGCTGCGCCGACCGCGTTCCGCCTGCGGCCGGGCGCGCCACCTGGCACCCGCCGGTGCTTTCGCGACCAGAACTCATAGCGGGCCTCTTTTCATCGATGCACCCTCGGGTTGCCACGGTTGGCCTGGGGACCAATCACAAAAACACTAGAAAGGTCATTCCATTCGTTCGACGACACGTTTTCCGCCGCTGGACTCGGGCGTGAGTTATTGTGCCAAAGCAGCTTCAAGCACCTGGGCAAGATTGCATCCGATGTTGGGGCGGCCTCGGTCAGGATTCGTACGGCAACAACTAGGTTTGAGGAGGGGTACGACGACGGCCTGTTCATCACCCCAGAACACCTGATAATTGAAGGCGGAACGCATTCAACAATCGTAACAGCTCCGAGCGTTCACCCGGGTTAGGTACAACTACCCTCCAGTTCCGGTGTCTGTTGCGCACGGGACAATCCTGGCAAGGTCCTGCAGGAATTTGGCCGTGGCATTGAACACCGAGAACCAAGACCATCTTTTCCGGCTGCCAAGTCACGTCCGCGCTGCCGGGGGTGCCCACTGCCCGACGTACACCCCTCGAGGATCAATTCTCGCCGACCGCTCTGTACCAATCATCCTTGTCCGGGCTTATTTGGATAGGTTATCAAGTTCCGCACAATGTAAATACATGATTGTTTCAGAATTGAAGTTTAACTGTTCAGCGAGGCCGGGGGAACAAACTGCACCCCCGCCCTCACAGGACACGGGACATTACCATACCCTTGGCCCATCCTATGTTCGACCACTTGTCGCCCGCGTGTTGGAGAGGATGACCGGTGGGCGGGGAAGGAAGTCCAGTCCCCTGTTGGCCGTTTCCACGTCTATGCACTTTCTCAACTCCCCCATAATGTACTCCTTATTGCCCTCCCAAATCTCCAAACGAAAAACCAGGTGGAACGGTTTCACCTCATACAGGCTCCGCACTATCTTGAATATGACATGCTGGATGAAAATCATCTCTTGTATAGCACCCTCTTGGAGGACGATAACGACATCAGAGAACACAGGTGACGAGATGGTGGGTAACAGGTTCCTGAGGAAGCTTAGAGCAATAGAGGGGGATACGCTGAGATTCGTTGCAGTGAGTTCGAGGGATCGAAGCGACCTGCTTTCCGACAGGTTGAAGTCACGTAGTGTGGTTTCCGGGTTTCCTGTGGGATGGTGGGTCAAATGAGCGGTGGCTAGAATGCTTGACAATATCCCTCACCACCGCCAGCCCAGAACGCGGGATAAATGCGCAATGTCTCGAGGGTATCAGCACAAGTGTCCAAAAGGAAACGCGTGCCTCCTACTTCGAAAAGGTCCATGTGACGAAATCGGAAGCCACCGGATAGCTTGGACAGATCTCTCACAAAACTCTCCCCACCAACCCACATCAGTTCCAACCGTCCCCGCAGCGGGGGCGCTGATTGCAGGCTGGGTGCCGGATATGGCGCCGGCTGCCCCACACGATCGTGGATAACCTTCAAATCATCAAGGTTCGGGAACACTCCGATGAAGCATATATGTTGGTGATAGGTGCCCCCTGGTTGTCTGAGGGCGAGGGACCGCAGCATCGGCATGCAGCGTCCGAGATTTTGTTGCGCTTGTAAGGTGAATACGGAGAAGTCCAGCTTGGTGATTCTAAGTTCCTGGACGCTCATGAGCGCGAGGAAAGGGACCAAACTCCGGGCGTGAAGGATGGTCGGTCGATAATGAGGACTAGCGTAACTCTGCTCGACCTGTAGCCGTTTGACGAATGACAGTAACCGCATTTCGTCCAACCTCTGGAGAGATGTGAGCCATTCGCCTGCTATGTCCGAGCTCCTCCCGTGAAGAGTGAGAGTGTGGTGCAGGTGGGGTAGAGCCGCGAGGTACCAGGACCGACAGGTTTCGGAAGAGGCTTTGAGGGTTGGGGTATCGAGTAAGACGTGGGCGATGATCATCTCAACAAGCTCTTGTGGTAGGCCGCCTACGCGTGAACGTGAGGTAGATGACCACGGGTAACCGCGCCCGAAGATCTTTTTGATTCCGGCTTTGCTTCGGTACCAAACGATGCTCCTAAGGCGCTCAATCCCTTTGAGACCACGGCGGTCAGATGGAATACTGAGACGCAGTCACTAACACGTACCCGAGAGGGTCGAGGTTGGACTCCTCGCAAGCAATTCAGCATTTCCCGCGGGAGACATCGCGGCCAAAGCGGGGGTGCCGGTGAGATCGCATAAACGCTCCGATCGAATGTACTAGTGGCAGCGCGAAATTCCCCTTTGTAAGCATGAACCAAAATGCTCGACTTGGGCTTCACAAAGCAACTCTAGTACATGTTATATGGTATACCGCCTCCCTTCGGCGGGAATCCCACGAAATTTGTCCTCCCATCTGACGGCACTGGTACAAAGGAGGCTTGATAGTACACGATGGGTCACATCATAGCCAGCACAGATCTCGGACGGCCCAGTGGTGGGCACGAGAACAAGAACGTTCTATAGGGATGCCACGACGAAGGTGGAGATGTTGGATGAAACTAACTACGGGAACGGGATCCGCGAGTTCAACGTTCAACGTTCAACGATAGTGATTTACTCGCGGGCGAAAACGTCGTGGAGGATCAGTGTACCGGGTAGGCCACCGGGTTGAACAAGGTGGCTTTGTCTCGAATTTTTGCGATATTATCCAGGGTCACTTTGGATAGGCCATCACCCTCGCAGAGGGCCACTGACAAGTTCTACATGATGTAAATACACGGTTGTTTGAGGGCCTACGCTCAATCGTTTATCCGGGCCCGAGAAATAGGTAAGCCTCCCCCCCTCAAGAACATGGGACATGCTCATGCCCTCAGGCCTTCCCACTTCGAACCGCGTGTCGCTCGTGTGTTAAAAACGATTGTCGGTGGGGACGGAAGGAAGTCTAACCCTCCTTTGGCCGCTTCCGCATCTATATACCTTCTCAACAACTCCGCGGTCTCATCCCGGTCGCCTTCCCAAATCTCTAGACAAAAAACCAGGCGGAACGGTTTCACGTCGTGCATGCCCTGCACAAACCTGAATAGGGTGCGTTGGGAGAGACACGTCTCATCGATGGAACCGCCCTCGAGGACGATAACGACCTCAGAGAACACCGGCGATCTGATGGTGAGTAATATCACCTTGAGGGTTAGAAGGACAAAGGAATAGACACTGACACTCTTCGCAGGGATTTCAAGAGACCGGAGCGATCTGCTTTTCGAAAGGTCGAGGTTCCGCAGTAGGTTCTCACGAATTCCTGTGGGTTGGTGAGTCAAACGGGCAAGAACTGAAACCGTTGAGAAATTTCCCCACTGGACCAGCACACGGGATAAATGCGCAACGTCTCGAGGGTTTCAGCGCAAGCATCCAAAAGGAAGCGTCCACCCTCCATCGTGGAAAGGTCCATGTGGCGGAATCGCAAACCGCCACACATCTCGGACAGAGCTCTCAAAAGCCCGTCTCCGTCTAACTGTCCCAGCGTTAACCGTCCTCGTAGGGGAGGCGCTGATTGCGGAACGGGCGTTTGGTCTGGTTTCAACTTGTGCTCATGACTACAGAGGAGCTTGAAATCGTCCAGGTTGGGGAACAACCCAAGGAAGCGTAAGAGTTGGGAATGGGTGCCTCTAGGTTTCCTGAGGGCGAGGGATTGCAGTGTCGGCGCGAAGTGTCCCAAGTATTGTTGCGCCTGCGGGGCGAGCGCAGAGAGGTCCACCTCGTCGAATCCAAGCTCCCGGACATTCGCGAGCGCAGAGAAATAGACCAAAGTCTGGGCGTTGGGGATCATTGGCGGAAACCAGGGGTCATCGTGGCTCTGCGCGATCTGAAGGCGTTTGATGAGCGGTAGTAACCGCATCTCGCCTAACTTCCGGAGTGGAATAAATCCTTCACGGGTTGAGTCCCAATTTTTTGCGTGAAAGGTGAGAGTGTGGTGGAGGTGGGGTAGAGTTGCGATGTACCAGGAACGGCAGGTCGCGGAACAGGCTTTGAGGGTTATCATGTCAAGCCGGACGTGGGCGATGATCATATCAACGAGTTCTTGTGGTAGCCCCCCTGCATATGGGCGTGGGGTAGGTGTCTCTAGGCGACCGCGCTTGAGGAGCTTTTTGATTCCGGCTTTGCTTCGATACCAAACGATGCTTCTAAGGAGTTCAATTCCTTTGGAACCCCGGCGGTCAGACGGAATGCTAGTGCGCAGTCATTGACACGCACTTGAGAGGGTCGACACCGGACTCCTAGCGAGCCACTCAGTATCTCCCACAGGAGACATATTGCAGTCAAGGCGGAGGGTGCCGGTGAGATCGTCCCGCCTCCCGATCATAGAAATGATGGTTCCTGCATGAATCGAAGTGCTCGGCTCGGGCCCAAGAGTGTACAGTACTGGTATCCATTCTGCCACCTTCTTTCAGCGCTCGAGGAGGAGGGAAGCAAACAAGTCACAATGGGAACTGGTCCCACGAGTTCAACGACGGCAGCTTAGTCGAGAACGAAACCACCGTGCCAGAGGGTGCATAGGTGGCCCGGGTTGGACGTGGTGCCATAAGGTGACATTATCTGGGACCATTACGACAAATTCCTGGTCACTGCAGATTTTCACCAGACCTGCACGTTCTCCGGGGTCAGTTTGAACAGATGGTCGCTATCCAGACTTAGGTTGTCGACCAAAGGCTAACAAAGTTCCACATGATCTGAATACGGGGTCATTCGAGAATCGAGGCCCAGCTATAATTATTTAGCGATCCCCCCCCCAATGAATTGGATGGGACACGATCACCAGGCTCTCCAGGCCCCGTAGATGATGATTGGTGGGCAGGGAAGGAAATCCAACCTTCCTGCGGCAGCTCCCATCTTTAGCACCTTTTCAACCTCTCTGTAATGTGCTCGCGATGACCCTCCTGAACCTCCAAACAAAAAACCAAACGGAATGGCTTCATCTCGTACATGCCCCGCACCACGGTAACCAGGTCGCCCTGGAGGATAAGAACTACGTCAGAGAATACGGACGATGCGATGGTGCCACATAACAGGTCCTTGAAGAAGCCTAGGGCGCAACTTGGGGAATATCCTGCGATGTACCGCACAGTGGTCTCGAGAGACCGAAGCGACCTGTTTTTCCGACAAGTCGAAGTCCCGACGTAAGCCACTGTGGGCTTCTGCTTGGCCAAACGGACGTGGACTGGAACTGGAGAATGCTCCTCACCAGACCAAGAAAAGGGGTAAATACGCAACGTATCGAGGGTGTCAACGTAAGTGTCCAAAAGGAAGCGTGCACCCTCCACACGGTTAAGGTCCATATAACGGAACCGCAAGCCACCGGATAGGTCAGATAGAGCTCTCAAAATCCTTCACCGTAGAACCACTCCAGCGTCAATCGTCCTCGCAGCGGAGGCGCTGATTGCGAAATAGGCGCCGAGTCTGGTTCCAACTGTGCCCCACATCGGATGAGCTTGAAATCGTCCAGGTTGGGGAACAGCCCGAGGAGACATAAGAGTTGGGAATGGGTACCATCTGGCCTTCTGAGGGCGAGAGACCGCAGTGCGGGTGCGAAGTGTCCGAAGTATTGTTGTACCTGCAGGGTGAGCGCAGAGAAATAAACCAAAGTCTGGGCGTTGGGGATCGTCGGTGGAAACCAGGGATCATCGTAGCGCTGCACGACCTGGAGGCGTTTGACGAGCGGCAGTAACCGCATCTCGCCTAACTTGTGGATAGGAACGAGAGGTCACGGAACAGGCTTTGAGGGTAGGCGTGTCGAATACAACGAGGCCAAAATCATTTCAACAAGTTCTTGCGGCAGCTCCCTTGTGTGTGGAGGTGAGGGTGTCTCCGGGTGATCGCGTTCGAGAATCGTTTCAATATTGGCTTTGCTTTGATGCCAAACAGTGCTGCTAGGGGGCCGAATCCCTTCGGAACCACGGCGGTCAGATGGGATATATACCAGTGCATGATCGCTACAACACATACCTGTGAGGGCCGAACTTGGTTCCCCACTGGTAAACCCTTCAACATTTTCCCCAGGCGACATCAAAAGGGTGTGCAATCGACTAAGTTCGAGCGAGAGAAGGGTCCGAACTCCTGAGCTGCCTCCATCTAGGTTCCAGCTCGCGAACTCCCCCCGCTAAGTGCACGCGCCCTCTTGCTATACCCCAAGCGACAAGCAGCCGCAGTCCGCAGTCCCTCGAGAACATTGCCACTGACGCGCCCGGGATTGTTGCATTGATTTGCAGTGTGGATCCGCTGATCCGAAATTTGGCACAAGACGGCAGCCGGCCTCGGACCCGTGGTGGCGGCAAACGGCCAAGCAGAGCGATATGTGGTCCGTACCAGAACATCCGCAGTGTGTCGCGCCCCCGCCCTCCTTCTGTCCCCTTCCACCACCTCCAATCTGCGCACCAGCCCCCTGAACCGTCGATGGAAGCGTTGGAAGAGCTCAAGCAAAGGACCAGGGAGTTGAGAAAGGGTCTGATGGCGACCACGGTTCTAGTCGATGCATCCGTCGCCGTTTGCAACGAATGGGTCAGCGTCGTCAAGGATTATGTCGGACCACAGCTCAATCACATCGCTGGCAAATTCTTAGATCACCAGGTGCGCGATACAGGTTCTCCAAACCAGCCTTGCCTGCTGACCACACGCGCGGTCATTTAGCTCCGAATTGCTTTCGTCACGTATGGATTACCATCCACGCGCCCAAGCCCCATTCTTTGCAAGCGGTACTTCAGCCAGGTTGATACTCTCAAGAGAGATAGTTTGGAGATTCCGGAACTCGTCGGGCTCGGGAAAGTCAACGATGAGGACTCAGAGAAGTATGGGACGGCGATGCTCGAAGCTTTTGCTTCCGCTCTAGAGGTGCGCTTGCCCTATACACTTTCGAAGCCCTCAGCGCCCATTCTTCCCTACAGATCTTCGATTTATTAGATGCGACTCCAGGCTCAGGCTCAACCCACACCCTGCGCCAAATCCTCCACGTCGCCGCGTACCCGTCGGATAACGCACGCCACCCCGCTTGGAACGTCAACCCGGGCTTGGATCACCTCTCGTGGAGCAACCTACCGCAAGAACTACGGAAAGTTCGTACCCCGCGCACATATTCCACTCAACGCCCCCTCGCCTGACCATAACCATGTGACAGAGGGACATCAACTATTCCGTTTTCCTCGTTCGACCCCTTCCGCAGTTAGAAAGGCTCCACACCACGGTATGTGGAACGAAATACCTGCCCTTCCGCAAGTGAATTGAACATCAAATGAAAGGTTTGCCCCCGTCACGAAACTTCTCTGCCATGGTTTGAGGTCCGCCCTCACCACAAGTGTTTGCTGTGGGTTCCGGCAGATCGTGAGTTTTGGCCACGAGCAGCGTTTGGAGCCAGCTGACCGTTCACTTAGCGGTGGGGAACATTAAGGCGGTTCTAAATTCCACAGCACCGCCCCCGGACTTCACCATCCAAGAATACCAACACCTCATCGAGAAATACCTCGTCCTCAGCAGAGACAACGATCGACTCGTCAAGGAGATCCGATCTGGAAACCAGGTGGACATCGACCAGGTCAGGCAGGCCATTCGAACGGATTTCCCACTCTACGTACGATTGCAAGATTACTTCAGTCGTTCACGGGCTGGTGATTTAGAATTGGTTGAACAAACCCCTTTCATCGCTGATGATCCCGTGTTGGGAGATATCAGGGCGCTATCGCGTTCGATCGACGTGAACATGGAAGGGGGCTCTGAAATGCAACTTGCTTTGGAATCTGACCCCGAAGTGTCATCGATGTTCTTTGGTCCGGAGGCGAGTGTGCTTGCTGAAAGGCCGCCCGCAGCTCCCAACCAGGGACCCTTTGGGATTCGGTTTTCGGATTACCCACCTCGTGTCATCTCCCAGATGCTGTCGACCCATACAGACGTTACCGCCTCAAATTGTGGGTGGTTTCTTTCGATTGCAATCCGAATATATCCTCACCACTCACTTGTAGCCTCATGGCGGGGGTTGTTCACATGGGCTGGTTTCGAGCATGCCAGCCGAGCGAAGAAATTCATGAGGGTGCCAATGTTGGGTCTGTGCGCCGTAGGCGGGAAAGATCTGTACGCTGGAAAAACTGCTGCGATACCCCGTGTACCCTGACAAAACTATCCCCGCAGGCTCTCACATACGTGGCCACAAAACATGATCCTCCTCCCATCGGGCGTCAAGCGCGTTACTGATGCCGCCCTACAGGAGTGGATGAAACGCTACGACCCTGTGTGGTGTCAATTCGTGCCTCACCATGGGAAGGGAGGGAACGACGCCGTCATGAACGATTTGGTGTCCCGGCAGCTCATTCAGCAACTGGTAGATCAGTGCCTGGTCGGTCTTCCCCATTTACTCCCTCAACAAATCACTGAGATACCGCCTACCAGTACGCTGTCGCTTCATGGGATATCTCGAATTGCCCTGGGCTGTGGGGAACCCTTCTCCTTTTACCCACCAACACATCTGGGCTGATAGGGGCCGTCTTCTCAAGCATCGGGAAACCAGAACTACCAACACCATCCGGACCAAACTCACTTGTAGGCCCGACCTCGATTTTCAAACACCCCACCCAACTCGACATCTTGCACACAGAACTCAGATCGTTCTGCCCGTTCAGCGATCCGATACAGGTTATAGGAAGGGTTCATCACTACGACGAGATCTTCAACGGGGCGGGGGCTCTAGAGTTCGGGCCTGACTCCGTAGCGTCGAGTTCGGAATCGGAGTTGGGATCGAGTGGATGGCAGAGTCAAGCCGAGAGTTTGGAGGATGGAGAGACTCCAGAGCGACAGCATGGGTCACCTGATACGCAACCCGCGGAACCTGGGATATATCCTGGTGTACCTGGATTACAAGAGACCTTTGCGTTTGATTTCGATTTCGATGGCGGGGTTTGGGTTTCCACCGACCCTTACGTCCAGCTTGGAAGTAACCACCCCAAGGTTCTGCAACCAGATTGGCTGATGCAGGGGCTTAATTTCGCCGGGTCATTTACCTGAGGTTTGCCGGGTTTTCTCGGGTTATTTATTCGCAAACATGGTGGACCCCCGCCACCAATTATCACCCCTTGCCATGGTATATTTATTCTGTGTAATTGCTCTCGGGACCACACTTCATGCACGCAATTTAGTCTGAACCTCACAAGAAAGCTGTCCGTAAGTCCGGGACTAGTTCAAAACGTCCAGTAACGTCCGTCGTTCTCGGAGACCTGGCCACGAGTGGTGTAAGCGTGCCTCAGATAGTAGACCATATGTCGACCATACCTCTTCTACAAATCACTAGAAAGGTAGCGGTCCACCCACAAGTTCCACCATTTTCTCCTCGAACTCCTTCGTCTTGATAGAGTCCACATACTCTACAAGGCTCCCGATCTTCAAAGAGCCACTCTCGTCTTTGATAAAGTGCATGAGCAAAACGATTTCCTGGGTAATTGGGCCGAATGGGAAGGTGAAGGTGACGTTTGCCTATCAGGGTAGTGTTGGATGAGCACACGGATGAAATTCCTCCAGGTGAGATCCACTTACCTGGACAACGATGAACAAGGGGTGTTCAACGACGTTGGTGAGGTCCATCTAGAAGCGTCGTCAATCCTCAGTTACGTTCACATCGTTCTACGACCGTGCGCTGACCTTGAAGGCCTGCACCATACCGAGCATAGCGGTCATCTGACCGATCCACTGAGCTTTCGTACGTTTTCCCCCGACTCTGTATCATAGCGCTCAGTATCCGGAGAGTACCGCCCTGGAGAAGGACGACGAACGTAGAGGGGAGAAGTTCGTAGGTCACATCCTCCGCCAAGTAGGGGAGAATTAAGTTGAGGTCCTTCGCCTCCACCCCCTCCCTGAATTTCTCAGCAATCTCGCGTTCGGTGGACATGTTCAAGTGTGGGGATAGTAGAGGCAGTTGGGTGAGGCCGTTTCCATGCTCTTGAATCCTTTTTAAAGCGTTTCCGGTGGCTTTGATTGGGCGGTCGGGTCACGCACCAGGAAAATACCTAGTTAGCTCCGACATGCTTGGAAGCGTTTGGGAGAATAAAATCGCTTTGAACGGAGCGGTCAGGTTCGAAACCCCTTCGGTGTGCTTCCATCGTTGACAGTGAACTCCAAGTGCTTGAAACATCAAACTATTAATGGATGTGTTTGAAAGTGCCTGGAACAGCAGGGAAGCACACCGGATTCACGGGGTAACGCAGCGTATTTTTCTACACCAGACGGCCCCGGCCCGAGGGGTCTTGAATTGAAGCTACCCGTTTATCCCGGATGGTACCGCACCGATTCCAAGAGTAACGCACACCGCCTCTCTCTGCGAAGGCCTCTCGACCTCCAACATGTAGGTCCAGGAAGGAGCGTTGGCACTGCGCACACAAACAGAAACAGAAAGCACATGACATCAACCTGGGGGAGCCTTGCATTCTTCGCCAGCCAGCACCAGAATATCCCTATCTGTTTTACGCGGGTGTCAAGAGCAGCTAACAGACGAGGTTATTCCGGGGAATGGGGAAGCGGCTCTGCGAGAACGGCCGCTGGCGCGAAAGACATGCTCTTACCACGTGCACCTGAAATGACCGATGACCTCCGAAGGGGTTGGTTTCTTGGTTCCAGATGGGGAGTTCGAAGGCAAGTATTTCCAACCCGACGGAGTGGCTGGGGTCCTGGCAGCTCTCTTATCAGTCCATAGTGCACGGTGTAGCCTTACGACGGAACGGACAACGTCGGAAAAACTGGGAGAATATATCATGCAAGAAACAGACATAATGAGTCCGATGGTAACAACGAAGTCGCCACCGTATGCGATGCTACGTATCTAGTCAAACCTAACCATGATATGCACGAGGCGGTAGCGCCAAAAGATTACAATCTTTTCAACGCTTTCTTCCTGTTCGCTCCAGCAGTATCCTTCGCGGACCTCTTCACAGCCTTCGTGGTAGTGTTCGTAGCCGCCTTTCCAGCGATATTGGCATCGGCGGTTCCCAAAGGCGACGGATGGCGGTCTTTCTGCTTATCCCCATCAATCGTAAGAGAGTTATTGCTCGTAGTTGTAGGGAGGGTGTTAGACGGAGATGCCTTGAGAGGTTGTACGGGTGGTGTCGTTAACGTCGCATTCTTCGTGGTAGTGGTGGTGGTAGCGGTAGATGGGATAGTGAGAGTTGGGGTGGTAATGGATTCGACAGACGGTTGAGGGTGAGGTGTAGCCTTGGTCGATTTTGAGGTTGAGGGTGTGGTGGAGTCGGATTTCGATGGCACATCAAACTCCGGTGGTCGGACCTGTGTGGAATGAAGGAGCGCCGTCGGCGTCAACACAAGCAGAAGCGAGGGAGCAACCGTTCACGTACAACAGGTGTAGCGTGGACGCTTGTGATCAGTTTTGCACGCGAGCAATAACTATCGTAGTTTTCCAACAAGAGTTTCCCGGCTTCCTCATCCAAGGCGGATTCAGGGTTGGGATAGATCAGCAAGCATTTGACCGTCACGAGTATATGACCAATGCCATAAGACGATTGCCAATCCTTCTTCAACGTGTTGACACAAATCTCGCCTGCGGAGGAGACGTTTGGGTGGAAGATCTTCGTGGCGAACCAGCCTAAGGTGAAGGTTCAGCCTCGCGGGTTCACATCGGAAAACATTGAAGGGAACCAACACTTGGGTGGCGCGGCAGGAAACTCGCTCGTGAAGCTAAATCTGACCTTGAAGTAACCGCCGGCATACGGTGTACCCTCTACGAACCGCGCAAGCAAGGGGACGTGAGGATATCGTCAGCCACGCGTTAATCCCTGGAGTGAACTGCCACCCACCAGGTCCCTCGATGATCCCAGTCACGTCAAGCATATTGTCCTCGTTCGTCACGACGCGAATTCCCTCCGGTGGATTCGTTCTGAGCTCATTCAACTCCTTCATAAGCCGACGGAACACAGCTGGCGTAACGGTCTTTTTCCCAAACCAATGAGGCGTCAACACATCGCGGGTGTTAGATTGAGTGTTTTGACGCGACTTACCATGGTAGTGAGTGGGAATCGAGGAGGGGGATGGTGTAGAGGGTGGGAGGCGTGGGGTGGACGTTGAGAACGTTTTGAGTGAACTCGAACCTGCGGGCCAGACCACGTGGTCGGTCCGTTCCGAACGTGCTTGGCGCCCGTGATCCGCCATTGTGTACCTTCAGCGTTCAGCCGCCCGGCAGGAATCAGCAATCCGCCGAAAACTGCAACGACTCTCGCGCAAGGGAAGTGGCAATTGCCCAAGGTGAAAACCAAGTACGACACGGTTAGACTGCTTTTTATTTCGGTTCAAAACCCGACATCCTCCCGGGTATTAAGCAGTCTCCCCTCCATCCCACCTTCGACCATCACAACTTGACCAGTTACGTGGCTAGATACCGTAGGGGATGCCAGGACCAAAATCTGGTTCGCAACTTCCAACGGAGTAGCCACCTTCCTGAGTGGTGTCCTGGAGATCGGGGGTTTTCAGCTCAGTATGCATGCACTTCGACCAGCGGTGGGGGGTACTTACGTTGCAAGTGCTCTGTACGCCACCTCTGGGTCCGCCAACGATTCTGTAGCCATCGGAGTTTTGACCCACCCAGGAGCTACGCAATTTACTCGCCCTCTCGGTGCGATTTTGACGAGTTCATTCTTCAGCGTCATCGTGAGGCCGTACATCATGGCTGATCATGCCCATGAATCCCTCTGAAACCCACCAAAACTGAGCAACTTACCGCTCTTTGTCGCACTATAATCTGCGTGTCCAGGCTCTCCGTACTTTCCGGCGGTGCTCCCAACCAGAACGATCGCAGCTTTATCTTTCATGCTATCATTTCCCAAGCTTTCCAACCCCTTGAGATACTCCCTTATGACCAAGAACGAGGAGGTCAAATTCGCATTGATGGTCCTGTCCCACTGTCGCAAGCTCATCTGGCTCAGTGGGACGTCTTCCGCCACATAGATGGCATGATTCACGATGATCACTTGGACAGGGCCGAACCTCCCTCTGTTGATCTCGTCGAACATCCGAATCGTGTCCCCCTCAGCACCAAGATCGGCCTGAGATTTCTGGATGTTATCGGTTCCAAATTCGTCAATAAGCCCGTCAAGCGACGTTGCGTTGGTATTATAATGGGCAGTCACTTTTGCCCTATGCACTATACATGGTTGTCAGTAACCCCTAGGTTCCCGTTGTCAGACGGAGAGTGGGTACCAAGGAACTGTCGTGTGGTCTCGAGTCCGATTCCCCCGCTCGCACCTGTAGCATCGTTACCTCACCAAAGTTGCGCTGGGTGAACCAAGCACGACATACCCGTAACGAGGATGTGGACATCTTTGAATCCGAGGTCCATAATTTACAAACGCGGATGATGGACCGGGTGGTAAAATCCGCCCGATCAACTCATTCTCGGTCGTCAATCGTCATGGCGAAGCGCCGCCCACAAGTGAAACTACACTGTTCCCGCTGGTTTCCGCCCGGGAAGTCGTGCTAAGTACCTTCCAGCCTATCTCCCGCGTCGCCTAGTACAAACTGAGAATTAATGAGAGACGCAAGGTTTAATCTATCTCCATTCTCGTGGCTTCGTTCTGATGGGCCTGCCCAAGGCGGATGGATGCCTATCACTTCTATTCAGGAAACTACCGAGGAGAAACTCCCAGAAATATACCCACGGTAGTCCCGCGTGCAACACCCGCTCATCTAGATTCAACGCGGACTATCCTTCCTCCTCATGGCCGGTGAACCCATTAGCACGTCCAGATCCTCGTCCTGTCCGTTCCTCGCCACATGTTCGATCAAGTTCGAGATCCCCGCCCAGGATGGGGATCGACGCTCAAACACCGATCTCCCCTGGTGGATCTTCTGAATGTCGCGACCTCGGGAACTGGGCTGCTGTAAACGATCTGCGGCTTGACGGGGAACGGAGATGGGCGGCAACTTGAGAGAGCCGAGAGGATCTGATATGGCGCCGGCGACGATTTGTGTGTTTGGTTCGTGGTGACGATGAATGTACCACTGGGGATGTGTCGAAGTCGGGATAGGGGATGGGTGGAGAGGACCGTTGGGACCGGGCCGTGGGATCCAGCCGTCCGGGGGTGTGTCGTACGACGGTACGGGAAGGATTGCAGGAGGTCCAGCCTCAACCTTCGGGCCTTCCTTGGCACTCTTATTCTGGGATCCGTGCTGCAGTTTCTCCCCAAGCTTCGGCAATTTCCCCACCCCAGCCGCAGATATCCCCCGAGTAGGTCCAGCGTAGATCCCGTACTGCTTTGACCTGGCCACTCTACACATCGGACACGCAGCAACAAAGTCATAGACCAGACATTTGGGGATATACGAGCACACCTCCCGGACCATAGCCCAAGTCCTATCTCTCCCGGCATGGTTCGTGATCCAGTGCGCGCGCAAGATGATTTTGTAGATCCTAGACCGGAGAGCGACAGGCCGACCTTCATGAAATACGAGGTACCTGGAGCGAGCCAAGTCGGCAGAGGGGGAGTGACCTGGGACGCCGGGACCTGAGAGACTAGATTTTGGAGGAGAGAGTAAGCCAAAGTCGATTGCTCGTTCGAGTTCGGTTCGAGTAGCCGGCCGATAGACGAAGGTGTTTCGAACCCAGCGCCGAAAAGGTAGTGTATCCCAACTCCCTCCGGTGCCATAAGGAACAGGAGGTGCAGATTCAGAATCAGAGCTAGCTTCGCCGGAACCAGAGAGGCCTTTGCGATGGAGAGCCAAGACCAGCTTGGTCCTCCTCATCAGCTCCGAGTCTATCAAAGCTTTCCCTCGTTTGTTCGGAACCATCTCGTCCAAATACCGCATTACCAACCGCAGATACTCCGACATTGATGGCATCCCGGGGGCGGGTGCGAGAAACGCGGAAGCAGTCGGGATCATTGCAAGGGGAGGGTTCAGAACCAGGATTCGTCCAGGGCTGGGCGATGGGGTAGGCGCAGAGGTGACGGTGGCTTGCGTCGGCATATTGTTGGTTAAGCGTCGCTGTACTTGTTCTAGGCGTTTCTCAAGTTGCTCCGGGAGGATAGGGAAAGTCTGCGGGTCGCTCGGAATGATAGATGTACTGGGGGCGATGGAACAGTAACGGGAAGGCGATCCAGTGTGTTGCTGTAGCGTGTGTTCGCGAGGTTGTGTATAAGGTGCGGGAGGTATTCCACGGGTAGAGGTGTTACGTCTGTTTGCGCTAATGGGAGCCATAGTCTGTGTTCGTGGTCTGGGATGACGGTGGTGCCGATCAAGGTTGCTGCCAACTTCCCCCTGCCACTGTTTTTCATTTCCAGGATTCTAATCTTTGACCCGGGATGCGAGTACGCGAGGCCTGATACCCAGGCAATATTTAGGATCGCAAATAGATGGAATTGAAAAGATCCTCAGTAATATCAAAAAGCACCGTCGATAGATTTATTCAAGTTGTACGTGTCGCTGCTCGGAAAGCGTCGATTTAAGAGTGACGGATGGGCCACCTCACCAGAAACTCCAAACACCCAAAGTTCCTTGTGACTGGAGGTCCCGTATAGCAAGCCGATGATGAAACTAGGAGAGCAACGTCAAACTACGCGTCCTGAATCAACGAGTCGGAGGACTTACCTGAAAGAACTCCATGTGATCCTGTACCATCGGTGCCTCCAGAGGCCTTATCCGCAGAGAGTCTCCACCACTCCCAGGGGTAGACTCGACTGGGTTATCAGCTTTAGACCCTAGAACCTCGAGCGGTATTGGTGCAAGAGTGTCCGTCGATCAAAGAGTCTCCCAGGGGCTTCTGGATTGTCTAGTGGTCTAGCGGCGCAAAGTTCACACTTGTGCTGTAGATACGGATGATCTGAGACCACATAGTGGAAAGTGCGATTGACCTTGGTGGAGGAACTGTTCAGGGGGTTATGAGGGAAACCCAACGGTCAGACCGACCAGTTTCAGCCCCAAGATATCTTCCCAAGTAGCTCTGACGGAAAGTTATTCAGACGCATTGGCCCGGGTATAGTACCAGAGGAACAAGATTGAGGAACGAGTGTCATCCTGGCATCTGTCGCGATAGTCACAACCAAGGTGTCGTTCGATCCATCAGGAAAAGGTGCGTTGTAATCCATGCGCTTGTGGCGCTTGTGGCGAATATATCCGCATCTATGAGTTCGGGGTACACATTTCCGCGCATGTGAATTCAGGTCAAACGCATATGAGCGCATGT
>Ga0307516_10002540_pt1 | contig 24288 bp, 17 predicted proteins | sample 19_EM_MG_FD_203310 | JGI IMG/M metagenome (GOLD analysis project Ga0307516, IMG submission 203310) | Populus trichocarpa ectomycorrhiza microbial communities from riparian zone in the Pacific Northwest, United States - 19_EM | ecosystem: Host-associated > Plants > Roots > Unclassified | place...
CATCGAGCTCGCCTTTTCGATCCTTGCCGAGCGCATCGAGCAAACTGGTTCGCTTTTTCGACGCCGGAAACCAGCTTGTTACCGCAGCGCTCGCCCAAGCCGCGGAGTTACGCGCGTGGCACAGGTTGCACGCATTCGGCGTGCCGAGCTCGACGCTGCGGTCGGGTCGCGGAATACGGATCGAGTGATCGCGTCGCTCGTCGATTTGCATGAAGGTCGCGGGCGGCATGTGGCAGTCGATGCAGCGCGGCGACTTTGCCCCCGCGTGGTGCGAATGCGTTTCGACGTCGAAGCGCGCAGGCTCGTGGCAGCGCACGCACAGCGCATTGCCGGAAGCATAGAGCTTGCCGGAGTGCGGATTGTGGCAATCCGAGCACTTGACGCCCGCGTGATACATGCGGCTCTGCAGGAACGAGGCCCACTCGTAGACCTCGCCCTCGACCTGCCCGTCGGCGTGATAGCGCCCGGGCCGCAGCAGCTCGGGCTCGAACGCGTCCAAGAATGCATCGCTCGCCACGAAACCTTCCTTGAGCGGCTTGCGGCGGCTGTGGCAGGGCGCGCAAACCTCGACCTCCACGCCGTCTTGACTGCGTGGCGTCGGGCTTCCCGTCGCGGACGGCAGCCACGGCTCGGATGGCTTGAGGCTCACCGCAAAACCAGCCACCGCCTCGCTCGGCTTCGCGGCCTTGGCGGAGCGAACGTGCTCCGCCCCGGGGCCGTGGCAGGCCTCGCAGCCCACGGCTAGCTCCGCCCAGCGCGTATCGAAACTATCCGCGGTCGAATCGTAGCGCCGCTCGACCAGCGTGGAGTGGCAATCGGCGCACACGTGGTTCCAGTTCTGCGCCGTCGACGTGAAAAAGAGCGGATCGCTCGGCGCGATGCCGCGCTGTCCGTAAACATGAAACCACTTGTTCCCGCCTTCGGTCGCCGTGCGGCTGTCCCACACGACCCCGAGCGACTGCAGCTTGCCGCGCTCGGTCGCGACCACGTACTGCTCGAGCGGCCAGACTCCGGAAATGTAAGAGATCGGGAAAGTGACGGTCTTGCCGCCGCTGCTCGGGCTGATCACGACGGGGACGCCGCCCTGCACGGCGAACTTCGTCGTGCCGCCGAGCTTCGACGTGAACTGACTGCCGTCGAAGCGCGCCTTGGCCATTTCAAGGCTCGGCGTCACGAGCGCGTGGGCGTGGTGCGAGCCAAGGTAAGCGTCGCTCTGCGCGCGGTGACAGGTTGCGCAGGCGGCTGAGCCGACGAACGCTTCGCGCCCGCGCCTCACGGGGCCGCTCGTGGGCGTGGTCGGCGGACGCGCCGACGCCGCGTTGCTCACGCCTACCGGTGTCGCGTTTGGGCCCTTGCCGGGGTGGCGGGTGACGACTGCCGAAAGAGCAGCAACGGCGACAGCGCCAGCGAAGATCAGCCAGTTTCGCATGCGAGAAGCTCGGTGTTTTTGAGGAATTCAGCGGCGAACGCCGCCCCCGCCCACAGCGGCGGGAGCGGCGCTGTCGCACGCCGACCTCACTCAGGGAAAGTAGCCGGGCAGTGGGGCTACCGCCTTGAGCGCTGCGATCTGGGCCTGCAGGGTCGAGAGCGCTGCTGCGTGCGCAGGGCTCGTGTACAGGTTGTTCGCCTCCTTCGGGTCGGCGACGAGGTCGTACAGCTCTTGCTTGCCAAGCTCGGAAACCAGCTTGTAGCGCCGGTCTTTGAGCCCGTAGTGGCGCTGAGTCGTACCGGTCGAGGTCTCCGAGAACGAGTGAGTGCGTCCACTCGAGGCAGCGTCGTCGCTCAAGAGCGGCTTGAGGCTGTAGCTGTTGTTCACCTGGCTGACCGGAATCCCGGTCAGGCTGAGAATGGTCGCGTAGAGATCGGAGGTGACGAAGAGCTCGTCTTCCCGGCCTCGGCGCGTCACGCCAGCACCCGTGATGATGAGCGGCACGCGCAGCCCGCCTTCGTACGCGACGCCCTTGGCATTGCGCAGTCCGGCGGTCGCGTCCTTGACGGGTGGCGGCACGCCGTTGTCGCCGACGAAGATGACGACGGTGCTAGTGAAGTCGACCTCTTTCAGCAAACGGCCGAGCTCGGTGTCCAGGGCTTGGATTTCGGCCTGATAAACCGGGATATTGGTCGCGTAGTCGCCGGGCCTCGGGCTACCTACCTTGCTGAGATCGACGTGGTGAAGCTCGGACGGAGGCACCTGGAACGGGTTGTTTCCACCGTTGGCAGCGTGGGGCGCGTTGAACGCCTGATACAGGAACCAGGGTTTGTCCGGACGCGTGTCCTTCTGCTTATGGATGAAGTCGATCGCGAAGTCGGTGAGCGCGGTCGTCGCATACGTCGTGGTAGCCAGCGCGGGCCCGTTGCTGTCGAATACGGTCCAGTTGAAGTAGTCGGTGAGACCGCCGCCCAAGATGCCGCGGTAGTTCGTGACACCGATGTCATGCACGTGCTGTAAAATCGCCGGCGCTTCCGGGAACGCGCCGCCCGGTCGCGGGTCGATGCTGCCGCCGCCGAGGTGGTACTTGCCGAAAAACGCCTGCGCGTAGTCCGGGCTCTCGGCGGTGATGCGATCGAAAAGTGTGACCGTGCTCGTCGGCAGCACGTTGCCGACCGTCGTGACGCCGGTGCGATAACCGTACAGGCCGCTCACGATGGTGCCGCGCGTCGGCGAGCACACCGGGCTTGCCCAGGCATTGTCGAATACGAGGCCACCTTGCGCGAGCGACTCGATGTTCGGGATTGGCACCTGACCGGCGTCGCCCGCGAGGCTCGGATAGAGGCTGGTCGCTTCCGCACCCAGGTCATCAGCGATGATCAATAAGACGTTGGGCTGCTTCGGTCCCCCGCCGCTTTCACCGCCGTTGCCACCGGCGCCCCCGCTTCCGTCCGCGTCGGGCTTGACGAAAGTCACCGTCGTGGTCGCGGAGTCGGTGCTCTCGCCGTCCGATACGGTCAGCTTGACCGTGAAAGTGCCGGGGCTGGCGCTGGTGAGCGTCGCGTCGGCTGCGATCGGGTTGTCGATCGCTCCGCCGGTTGCTGACCAGTAGTAGCTCAAGGGCAAGGGCCCATTGTCGGGATCCCTGCCGACTCCCGAGAGCGTGATGCTCTTGCCGACGAACACGGTCAGGGGCGTCACGCTCAGCTGGTCGACGACCGGGCCCACGTTGAGCGTGCCGGTTACCGCCACGTTGCCGTTGCCGCTCGAGCCGGAGCCCTGCAGGTGAATCGTCACCGAGGTCGTCTTCCGCGCCACCACATTGAAGGTGGCAGAGCCGACGAAGGTCTCGCTCCCTTCCACCGACGTCGCCGTCAGCGTGATGGTGTAGCCGTTGCCGGCGGGAATGCCGCCGATCGTCCCGCTGACGGTCGGCGCACCGCTCGTATCGATGCTGCCGGACTTACTAAAGCCGTTGCCCGTAATGGCGTAGGTAACCGCGTTCAGCGTTACGCCAGGCGCGGCCTCGAGGTTGAAACCGAGGGAGCCGACCCGCTCGACACCTCGCTCGACAATCGGGTCGCCCGAGCAACCTCCGGCGAGGCCTAGGCCTGCGCCCAGCGCTAACGACCAAATGAGTGGGACCTTGCCGAGCCTCGCAACGAGCGCCCGGCCATCGTGCCAATGTTTCATCGCTTTCGATCCTTTCGTTGGACGTCGTCCGGGCGGCCCGCTGGGGCGCGCTCGGACGACTAGCAACAGGGATCGGTAGGCACGTGCGGCTCATATAATAGACGAACGTATATTATGCAAGACATAAGCACGGACCGCCCGGCGCGCGCAGCCCGCTTGGGAGCGGACTAGCCGCCGCGCGCATAGCGAATCACGTCGAGGCAGCGTAGCTCGCGCGCCGTGCGGTTCTCGTACGTGTGCGCTACGTCGGCCCGGAAAAACACCGAGTCGCCGCTGCCGAGCTGGTGCTCGGCGCCGCCCACGGTAAGACTCAGGGAACCCGCGAGCACGACCAGCGTCTCCGTCGTGCCCCTTCCGTGCGGGTCGCTCTTGTGCACGGCCTTGGGCCGCAGGCATAGCTCGAATACCTCGACGTCCGCGCTGCTGCCAGCGGGGGAGAGCAGCCGACTCTCCACGCGCCCATCGCCGCTCTTGAGCGGCGCCGCAGCTCCGGCGCGCAGCACGCGCACGTCATGCTCGTCGCTCGGCCCGAGCAGATCATGGAACGGTACATCCAAGCCGACCGCGATTTTCCACAGCACAGATAGCGTCGGATTGGTTCGTGCTCCTTCGATTTGCGACAGTGCCGCGCGACTCACCCCGCTACGCGACGCTAGATCGTCCAGCGAAAGGCGCCGATCACCTCGCAGCTTTTTGAGCACATCTGCCACGCGCTGCGCCATCTCGGCCGCGCCTAGGTCGTCGCCCAGCGCGTTCTTGACCGTCGGCCGGCTCGTCTCTTGCGGTCGCGTGTGGACCTTCGCCTTTGCTTTCGCCATCGTTTTCCGAGCTTAGTCGAGTGCGCCTGCTCGGACATCCAGCCCCCGCGCGATTCGTCGATTGCACCCAGTGTGCCGTGGCGGCTACTCTGACCCGCTGACGATGGCGAACGGTGTCGAAGTGGGCGATGGCGTCGGCCTCCTGCGTATGGGAGATACGTTGATCGTGCTTTGGACCAAACCGGCCTCGGCCGAGCGCTGGGCGTGTCAGCTGAGCGAGATGCAGCGAATGGCGCCCGCGCACGCCGACGGGATCTTGGTTTTGGTACTGATTCTGAGCGTCGATACGCCGCCCGAGGCCGCTGTACGCAGTGACATGGAGGCGGCTTTGCGTCGCATGGGGCCGCAGCTGCGCAGGCTAGTGGCCGTGCCGCTCGGCGACTCCGTATGGCTCAGTATCATGCGTACCATCGTGCGCGGGCTCATCATCGTTAGTGGGCAATCGCACCGTCATCGCGTCGGCGGTAGCGTCAGCAGCGGCATCGAGCAGATGCTCGAGAAGGCGGGGCCGCTCACGCCGTCCAAGTCCGAGCTGCTGCAAGGCATCGCCGCGCTCTCGCTGGCGCTCGGGCTACCCGCGTCCGTTGCGGCGTGACCGCGTCGACGCTATTGCTGCAACTTGAGCTTGCGATAGAGCGTGCGGCGGTCGAAGCCCAAGACCTTGGCGGCTAGCGTCTTGTTGCCGGTAACCGCGGCCAGCACCTTGCGAATGTAGCGCTGCTCGACCTCGTCCATGTTGAGCAGATGCGTCGGATCTTCGCCGATTTCGTTGATTTCCATCGGGCGATGCTCGCGGATCTTGCCGGGTAGGTCGTCGATCGTGATTTCGTCGAAGCGCGCGAGCGCCGCTGCGCGCTCCATGCAGTTCTCGAGCTCGCGGACGTTGCCCGGCCAGTCGTAAGCCACGATGCGCTCCGCGACAGCGCGGCCCAGCTTGCTCACGCTCTTGCCCGAGCGCTTGGCGTTGCGGTCGAGGAATGATTGCGCGAGCAGCAAGGCGTCGCTGCCGCGTTGCCGCAGCGGGGGCACGTCGACGCGCACGACGTTGATGCGATAGTACAGATCTTCACGGAAGCGCTTGGCGGCGACCTCGCCCTCCAAATCTCGATTGGTCGCGGTCACGACGCGCGCGTCGAACGGGACCTCTTGGGTGGCGCCAAGCGGGCGCACCTTGCGCTCTTGCAGGGCGCGCAGCAGCTTGGCCTGCATGCCCAGTGGCATTTCGCCGACTTCGTCCAAGAACAGCGTGCCCTGATCGGCCTCGACGAACAGCCCCGCCCGCGCCGTGCGCGCGTCGGTAAAAGCCCCGCGCGCGTGGCCGAACAGCTCGTTTTCGAGCAGCGTTTCTGGGACCGCGGCGCAGTTGATGGCCAAGAACGGACCGCGCCGGCCGCTGCGCTCGTGAAGCGCGCGCGCGACCAGCTCCTTGCCGGTGCCAGATTCGCCGGTGATGAGCACGTTGGCGTCCGTCTCGGCGACGCGCGACACGATGTCGGCCATGCGCCGCATCACGTCGCTCTCGCCGATGACATTGGGCAATTCGTGCTCGTCAACGCGCCGGCGCAGGCGCTGAAGCTCGTCGGTCATGGCTCGGTAGCGCACTGCTCGATCCATCGTCAGCGCCAGCGCGTCCATCGACAGCGGCTTGGTGACGAAGTCGTAGGCGCCGGCGCGCATCGCCCCGATGGCGTGCTCGAGCGTGCCGAAACCGGTCATGACGACCACCACCAGATCGGGCCGCTTGGCGATAGCGGCGCGACACAAGTCGAGCCCGCTCGTGCCCCCCATGTTGATGTCGACCAGCAGCACCGAAAAATCTTCGTCGTCGAGCTGTGCCAACGCTTCGGCGGGCGAGAGGCGCCACGAAACGCCGTAGCCACGCTCGCTCAAACCCGCTTCGGCGAGCTCGCACATGTCGCGGTCATCGTCGGCCACCAAAATCTTTGGTGCAGACGAACCGGCGCGGGCATCAGACGACGATCTTTCGACGAGGGCGAGAGAGGCATTCATGCGCCGCCGCTCAGCACGGAGCGTACCGACCCAGAAACCCGCGAAATTGGCCACGATTTGCGATTTTTCGGCCGGCGAATCGAGGCGTTATGCCTCGGGCCGCTGCCCGAGAGTGGCAACTTGCCGCGCACCCGCAGGCGGCACTTCGACTTCGTGCCACACCGCGCGTGAGCTGTCGCTCACAGGTAAGATTTGGCAATCGCGATCCAAGTGCTCGGCGAGGCTTTGGCTAAAGCCGGGTGGAATGTGCACCACGACCGCAAGCGGAACCGGAAAGTCGGCCGGCAACGCTGCCAGCAGCGTGCCCACCGCTTGCGGGCCGCCCGTAGACGCACCGACGACGACCAGTCGATGTCGCGTCGGGTTTCGGGCGAGCAACAGCGGCTTGATTGGTCGCAGTGGCTGCTCGCTGCGCGCCGGCGTTAGTGCGACGCGCGCGGTGGCTGCGGCTGCCACCTTGCGCACGCTCTTCGCGCTACTCGACCGCGCGAGCGTTGAGCGCGCTTGAAGCGCCGGCGACTGCCAGCGTTTAGCCGGCAGGGCTGCTCGCGCTGCCTTTCGTGAGTCGACGCGAATCGACCGAGTTTGGCCATTTCACTCTGGCTTCGAAGCGGTGTTGTCGGTTTTTATTAAGCCGATATGGAGGCCCTACTACTTTGGCGGTATGGCGGTCGCGCCCGGCAACCAGCTAGCTACCGAGCATGCGATTCAAGGGCAGTCTGGTGCTCACTGGGTTGGTGTTGGGAGGCGCGGGACTTGGTTGTGCGAATCAAGCGAGGCTCGCCCCGATGGATCCCTCGGCGCCGATCGAGACGAAAGGCGGCTACAGGCAAAACGGCAAGCCGCTCGATCGAGACAGCATGCTGGCGCGGCTCCGCGAGGAGCCCGCATCCGAGGAGGATATTGCGGCTGCCCAAAGTCTTGGCGTGCTCGGCCAGGTGCTCGGCGCGGTGGGTGGCGCGCTCTTGGGCTGGCCGATCGGCGAGAAGCTCGGCGGAGCCGAGAAACCTCACTGGGGCCTGGCGATCGCCGGCGGAGCGACGATCGCGGTCGCGCTGCCGCTGGCCTTCTGGTCTGACGGCAAAGTGAGTCAGGCAGTCGACTCGCACAATCGGCGCTTCCAGCAGCCCAGCGCAGGCCCCGTGTTCGTCCACGCCCGAGTCGCCGATTGCATTCCCTGCTTACCAAGCTTTGAGGCTCGCTAGGCTGGCTTGGCAAGCGCGCACGAAAAAACTTCGTAAGCGTCGCGGCCGGCTCGTTCTAGCGCGTGTATGAAGACCGACTATGTTCGCTCGCTCGCCGGCGATTCGGAGACGTTCGCGCGTTCCCTCGAACAGCGCCCGCCTTTGCAACGGATAATCAACGGTGAGGCGGATTGGGAGGAGTACGTTCGGTTTCTGTCGGCGAGCTACCAGTACGTTCGCTGGTCGGGCTATCTGCTCGCCAAGACCGCAGAGGGGCTACGACAAAGCAAACGCTGCCCGCAGCTGCTGGCCGCGGTCGATGCCAAGGCTCAGGAAGAGGGGCCGCACGACTTGTGGCTGCTCTGCGATCTGCGAAACTGTGGCGTCAACGTCGAGCTGATCAAAGGCGCGCCCGCGCCGAAGGCCGTCGAGGCGTACGTCGCGTGGAGCTCGACGTTTGCGGACGCAGGCTCGCCCGCGTTTCTGGGCGCGGCTTACACGCTCGAGTTCATCTCGATGCGCTGCGCGACGAGGGCGTGCCGGAACCTGAGGGCGAGCAAGGCGATCACGAACATCGAACACTCGCTGCGCTTCCTCGAAGGGCATGGCGTGGCTGATCACGGTCACATCGCCGAGCTGGAGGCGACGCTCGACAGCGTGGAAGATGTGACGGATCAGCGCGAGATTGCCTTCTCGGCCGGCGTCATGCGCGCATTGTACCCCAGCTTTTTCGCGGACCGCGCTCACGGAGGGTCGCATGTTGCGTTTGACCGTTGCGCGTGACTCGAAAGCAGTCGCCGACGCCAAGCAGGTTCGCTGGCAGGTGTACCGTGAGGAAGAGGGGATGTTGCCGGCGGACGCGGCTGGCGGCGAGCTGCAGGTCGAGGCGCTGCATGTCGCGCGTAGGGTGACGGACCTGGTCGTGTATTCAGGCGCGGAGCCGGTTGGCACGCTGCGCCTTCAGGTTGGACTTGCAGCGAATGCTGCTGCTGGTGGCGGACTTGGCCTGGACTTGGAATCGAAGTTCGAGCTGAGTGGCTTCGATGAGCCTGGGACACTGCCGGCAGAGGTCACGCGCTTCTGCGTGGTGCGGGCCTTTCGCGGCACGCGTGCGGCTGCCTTGTTGTTCAGCGGTCTGCGTCGCGAGAGCGAGCTACTCGGGGTGACGCATTGGCTGGCGGCGGCCAACATGGAGACCGACTCGCGCGAGGACGCCGATATCGCCTATCGCCTGATCCAGGAGCGCCAGCTGGTGAGTCGCGCCTTTACCGCTCGCGCTCGCGTGGCGTCGGGCCCGGCGCCGCGCGCTCAGCGCTGCGCCTATACGGCAGCACAGCGTGAGGCCGCGCGAACCGGCGGCTTGACAGATTTGAAGCTCCCGAGGACGCTCGCCTTGTTCGCCGGTAAGATGGGAGCCCGCTACATTGGCGCTCCGGCCTACGACAGCTACTTCAACGTGTTTGCCCTGCCGCTCGCGGTGCGGTTGGCGGACCTGGGGCAGGCGACCGCTCGACGAGTCAGCGCCGGCGAATTCTCTCCCGCCCCCGAATTTTTTCTGTAACCTGACCCAGCATAAGTCTCTGGAGGTCAAGGAAGGGTACCTCGATGACACTAGAAAATTCCGACGGCCGGTCTTGGAGCACAGACACACTGGCGCTGCGTGCGCGGCGGGGCGGCAAACGGCGCGGCTGGCGGACGACGCCCGCGCAGCTATTGGCCAAGGCGGTGCAGCTCGATTCGCAGGCGATCTCGGCGTTGTATGCGTTGTATCGCGGTCCGTTGCTCGACTTTTTGCGCTTGAGGGGCGCGTCCGGCCCTGTGGCGGAGGACGTGACTCAGGGGTTCTTCCTCGAAGCATTGCACAACGACCGCTTCGCGAAGCTCGCGCCCGTGGGGAGCTTCGGAGCCTGGCTGCGCAGCGGGGCCCTGCATCAACTGTACAACGAGCGAAAGCAGGCAAAGGCTGGCAAGCGTCGGCTCGGAGCTCCTCAAGCTGCAGAGCTCAGCAGCCAGTGGGAAGAGCGCCAGGCTCCGACTTCAGACCGCCTCTTGGACCAACGGCGAGCGGCGCTGCTCATCGACAAGGCCTGGGCACGACTGCGGGCGGAGTATCAGAGCCGAGGCCGCGAGCTGCTGTTCGACCACCTGCGGCGGACCCTGATGCGCGACCCCGCCGGAACGGACGATACTGAATCGGCCCTCTGTCAGCAGTTGGGCATGTCTGGTAACCACCTAGCCGTGTGCCGCCACCGCCTAAAGAACGAGGAATTTCCCGCTGCGCTCCTGGCCGAGCTCAACGAAAAGCGCTCCCGCGAACAGAGCGCTGGCCGCCTCCGTTCGAGCGCGCTGATGACGGTCCGTGAAGAGCTGCGCGCACTCCTCGATGACCTCTGAGGAGGCTGCTGAAGGCCCCGATTCGGGAGGGCCCGGCCGCCTCTTTGGATCGTACCTTCTCTATGAAAAGCTCGGACAGGGCGGGTTTAGCGTCGTCTATCGTGCGCGGCGCATTGGCGACGACGAAACCGTCGCGCTCAAGCAAATGCGTGGCGGCTCGCAGGCCTCACCCGAGGAGCGACGCGAATTCATTGCCGGTGCCGAAACAGCCCTGATGCTGGAGCACCCCGGAATCGTGCGCGTACGCGAGGTCGGCGAGGGCGAAGGTTGCCCGTTTTTTACGACGGATCTCGTCACCGGTCTCGACTTGGCCACGGCGCTCGAGCTCGTGCGGCCGTCGCAAGCTCAGGCTGCCAGATGGCTGCGGGACATCGCCTTGGCGGTGGACCACGCGCATGCTCGCGGTGTCCTTCACAGTGATCTGAAGCCGGCCAATATCTTGCTCGACGAGCAGGGCAATGCGTTCGTCACCGACTTTGGCTCAGCGCGGCGGCTCAGTCAGCAAGGGCAATGCATCGAGTCTGGCGCCAATGGGCTTAGCTACTACATGTCGCCTGAGCAAGCCTCGGGTGATGCCCGGACGCTGACGCAGCGTTCGGACATCTACAGCCTAGGCGTGATTCTCTACGAGATGCTGACCGGGCAGGTTCCGCAAGAGCACCCGGTGTTTGCCACCTGGCTCGCTTCGCTAGTCAGCGAAGAACCGGTTCCGGCGTTGCCCAAGCAGCAGCCCGGTTTGAATCGACACCTCGAGCGCATCTGTCTCAAGTGCCTGGAGAAAGAACCCAACCGCCGCTACGCGTCGGCCGCGCTGGTGGCGGACGATTTGGAGCGGGTGCTGAACGGTTGGGGCCCGCTTCATGCACGAGCCGACCGAGCCGCATCGCGGAGTCTGCGCTGGCTTCGGCGGCACCCGGTCTGGTCAGCGGCGATTGCGGCGCTGGCTCTGATCGCGGGCGCCGTCGCGCTAATGGCGCTGTCGCTGCAGCAAATGGAGCGGGAACAGCAGGCCAGCGTGCTTGAAACGAATGGATTTATCGCCAACAGCCAGGCGGGGGCGCTGCTGTTCCAGCTTCGTGACTTTGCCGATCGCGTCGAACGGTGCGCCTTGCGGCCCAAGGTCGTGCAACGGCTATTGGACGGCGCCGTGACTGAGACCGCCCCGGAGCTGGAACCCTGCGCGCGCGGCTTCGAGTCGGTCAGCTTGATGTCGACCGAAGGTCTTTTGGTCGGCGAGTGGCCGCTGCCCAAAAACCGGATTTTGGGTCGGTCGTACGAATTCCGTGGCTACTTTCGCGGCGCGCGTGAGCAGGCGAATCAAGGGCTCACGGGTGCCTATCTGGGTCCGGCGTACCAAGCGGAGTCCAACCAGGCGCTTCAGGTGACGTTTGCTGCGCCCGTTTTCGACGTTGGGGGCAAGTGGCTCGGCGTCGTGAGCGCTTCGATCCTCGCGGACTCCGCCATTGGTCAAATCAGAATGAAGGACTCGACGGCGGGAGGCCGCACCGTGGCGCTACTCGGTCCACGTGGTCGAGAACGCGCTTCGCCCGAACCGCCGCACTCGAGCGCGTTTGCCTTCGTGGTGCACCCAGGGCTGGGGCAGGGTCGCGAGGTCACGCTGCACGATCCGAGCCGAATCGTGCTGGAACGCGCATTCGGGCTCGCCGCACGCGAACAATTTTCGTTGCGCTGGGCCCCGCCGTTGTTGCTGTCGAGCTATCACGATCCATTGCTCGATGCGGCTCAGGAGTCGCTGGCCGCGTTCGCGCCGGTTGGCTGCACCGGCTTCGTCGTGGTGGTGGAGACGGCCAAAGAGGTGGTGGCGCGCGACGCGCGAGCGCTTGCCCGCAAGCTCGCCTGGCGCGCGGGTCTGCCGCTCGGCTTGGGGTTATCGCTGGTGGGCCTGGGGGTGATGATCACGATTCGGCGCAAACGCGGCCTCGAGTTGCGGCCGCTCGTCTCGGGCTCACGCTCGAAGCCGCGTCGAACCAAGGGCGCGGTCAGCTGAGGCGACGGGCGGTTGCGATCAGTTGGGCGCGGTGCTCGATGCCGAGCTTCTGGAAGACGTTGTAGTTGTGTTTCTTTACGGTCTGCTCGCTGATGGCCAATAGCGTCGCGATTTCATCGTTAGTGTGGCCCTCGACGATCTTGGTCGCGATTTCGATTTCACGAGGAGTCAGCCGCGTGACCCAGCGCTCTGGCAGCTCGGGCCTGTGTCGACTTTCGTGAAGAGCCAAGGCGAGGCAACGACGTGCCAGGTAATCCACCCAGTACGCCTCGGCCACGAGCTGGCCGTCCGCACGCTGCGCAAGAACGAGCTTGTCTTCCGGGCCGGCCGTTGGACGAGTGCTGAGCTGGCGCGCCCAGTCGAGGATTGATTCGGGCAGACCTTTGCGGGTCTCCGCCGGCGAAAACCAACGCTCGAGCAGTCGCGTCGCCGCTTCGGATCTCGTGATCTCGTTCGCCGGCGGGGCGAGCAGGAGCACGGCCCTGCCGTCACGAGCCAGAATGCCTCCGAACGTGTCGGCGCGTGAGGCTGCCTGCGCAAAGGCCCGGCAGTTCCTGACCGTGTTCCGTAGCGCAGGCATGAGGCTTTGAAGCAGCTCCTGGTCACACTCGCTGAAGGGCCGAAGCGTGGTGCGGAAGAGCGAGATGCCGCTGGCCGACTCGCCGTCGACGTGCAGCATCGCGCTCATTACGTGCTCGAGCGGCGTGCCGAAATCGCGCGCTCGCCCGTACATCATGTTGTGCTCCAGCTCGCGGCGCGGCAGCATTTCCGAGTCGCGCAGCGCCTGATTGGGAGCCGCCAGTACGGCGCGCAGCACGAAGTCGTGCGCGGCCATCGCCGGGTAGTCAGCGAAGAATTCTCGTGGCATGTCGGCTACGATCCACTCGAATTCGCCCGGGGCGTGCGGCAAAGTCGAACCGAACGCGATGTAGTCGGCAGCCACGAGTCGTCGCACCAAAGGCTCGGCAGCGATGGTTGCCTCACGCAAGTCGAGCGAGCTCGCAAGCGCGTCACGAACGTCGTTTAACAGCCGGACTTGTCTGACGTCACGCCCCATTTCAGTGACCCTAGTCGTTCAAGTCGCCCACGAAAAGCGCATCTGACGTAATCGGCCCGCGCCGTTTCGTCTTGGGTTGATGCGGGTGAAGGATGCCCGCGCAATGAGGCGAGAGTTTTTCGCCCTCCAGGAGAAGACACGATGAAACCGTCACTCAAGAAGTTCTGCGGCAGCGGATTCATGGGCCTTTTGTTGTGCGCGACGGCGGCGTGCGGTGCCAACACGCCAGGCGACGCGAGCGGTCCGGCCGCGCCGTCCGAGGCCGAGTCCGGCTCACTCAGTCTGGCTCTGACGACCACGGTTGGCGCGCACCTGTACCGGTTCAGCCAGTTTCAACTCTTGCTCTACCCCGACTACGTCTGGCTCCAATCGACCGAGAGCACGGAGAGCGTGCTGACAACCTCTCTCCCGACCGGACAACACCAAGCTAGTCTATACAGTTGGGCGCTCGAACGTGACGACGGCACAGGCCAGTACTCGCCCGTTAGCGCGACGTTGGTCTCGAGCTCGCTCGTGAGCTTCGAAATCCTCAACGGCTCGACGACGACCGTCTCGTTCCAATTCGAAACGGACGGCGAGATCGTTACCATGGGAGCCGGGGCCCTGAACGTTGCTGGTCGGGTGACGGAAAGCGCGCCCGTATGCGCGGTGCTGGGCGACGACTGCGGCGTGGGTTCGTGGTGTCCCCCCGCCGGCCTCACTGGGTTGCCCTTGGCGTGTCGAGCAGCGGGAAGCCAGGCGGTCGGGCAGGCCTGCGAAGCGCCCGCTGACTGCGCAGCAAACGCCGCGTGCATCGACTCCGGGTCGGGTCCGCTTTGCTCGGCCCTATGCGCTCCTGCTGATTTTGGCAGCGCGTGTCCGAGCGGTGGGCAGTGCGTTGGGGTTGGCCTCGACTATGGCGTTTGCAGTCCGTGAACCTAAGGCGTGCAGCGCCCCAAAGGCGCTTGAAGCGCTGCCGACTGTCAGCGTTTAGGCGGCAGGGTCTGCTCGGGCTGCGTTTCGACCTCGAGCGCAAAGCGCCGACAGTCGTAGACTGCCAACAGTTTAGCTCGAGCTGCGACACCCGTGCGCGCCCTAGTCCTCGCGGCGGAGGCGTAGCAAGCCGGCCCCCTTACGATCTCGACCCTGGGGCCGTTCCTGGCGGCCCGGACGGCGCGCGTTGGCTTACGAGGCGCAGTCTGCTGCCGTTGAAGGTCGTATGAAGGTGTGTTTGGTCCGCCGCGCGCTTGCTTTCGCGGTTGGTGCGTGTGCGTGCGTCCCCTGGGCTCGTCTCGCGATGGCGCAGGGGGAGCCTGTCGATGCACCGGCTGCGCCGTCGATCGCCAAGGAGCATGAGCAGGCCCAGGTGGCACCGGTGCCCGCCCCGGCGCCCGCGGCTCCAGCAAAGTGGTACGAGCAAGTGAAGGTCGAAGCGTTCGTGGACGCTTACTCGAGCTGGAACTTCAACTTCCCGAAGCCGCAGTACAATACCAACGCTGGCCGCGCACTCGACAACGCGAACGGCTTTGCGCTGCGCTGGGTCGGTGTCAACGCGGGCTTTGCTCCCGATCCGGTCGCCGGGAGCCCGGTAGGTGGCTTCGTATCGCTGCGTTTCGGGCCGGGCACCTTGGTTTATGCGGCGCCTCCGGGCGGTAGCGGAACCGTGCCGGATACGAGCATCGGGGCGGGGAATATCAAAGAAGCCTATGCGTCTTGGAAGCCGTTTCCGATCCTTCAGCTCGACCTGGGGAAGTTCGGTACTTGGGTTGGGCCGGAAACGGCCGACTCGCAATACAACATGAACTACACGCCGAGCGCGCTCTTCTTCACGCAGCCGGCGTGGCACAGCGGCCTGCGCGTCGACCTGCCTTTGACCGAGCAATTCGACCTCAAGCTGTTCGTGGTGCAGGGCATCAATAACACCTTCGACAACAACGCCGGAAAAACCTTCGGCGCGAGCGCCGGCATCATGCCCAACAAGGACACCTCGGTGTTCCTGGGCTACATGGGCGGTCCCGAGCAGCCCGATGTGCTGACAGAGGTCACGACCGATCCGACGACGATGGCAACGAGCTCGACGAGCATCGAAGACGCGGCTGCCAACGGCCGCTGGCGACATCTCGTCGACGTGATTGCCGAGCTGCGCCACGACAAGACGCATCTGCTACTCAACGCCGATTTGGGGACCGAACGGATGAATGCCGCCGGTGCGACGAACACCTGGTACGGCGCCAACCTCACGGTTGGCTACGCGCTCACGGACCTGTTCGCGCTGGCCGTGCGTGGCGGATACACGGCCGACGCCAGGGGCAACTTCATCGCCAGTAACTGGGGCTCGCCCCCGCTTTGCGGCACGCCGCCCGCACCCTGTAGGGCCAGAGTCGTCGATGCAACATTCACGTTGGCTGTAACGCCGAGCCCACACCTGATCATCAAGCTCGAGCCCCGCCTGGACAGCCTGGAGAGTGACGAAAGCGCCAAGCCCGGTGTCTACCTCAAGGGTGTCACGGGCGCCTCAAAGACCATGTTCACGACGACCCTGGGCGTGGTGGCCACGACCAACTAACGAACCGAACGAAAGCGAAACAAACCGACTGACGCCGAGGCGGACGCGCCGACCCACGCGGAGACGGACCCGCCGACCCACGCGGAGACAGTCCCCTCACTTAACCTGGTGCAGGGGCAGCCGTTGGCCTATGTTGGGCGATCGCGTGGCTTCGGCTTCGGTCCTTCCTTGGTCGCACGGCATGAATCTGCAGCAGTCGGCTAATGTTCTGGTCCCAATCGCCTGCGAGAGCCTGCTCGTTTCTATCGGGTATTTGCCGAAGAAGTACGCACCGGTCGACTTGGCTCCGCTGCTCGCGCGACCGGAGGACTACGCGGCGGGCATTATCGACTTTGGTGGCCCACAGCTAGCCGGTTCCGTCATGCTGCTGAGCCACTACCAATTCTTCGCGGCTGGCCTGCCCGAAGCCGGACGCGCTCGGCCGACCCGCGAATTGGCGGCAGACCGGCTTCGCGTTCGTGACCTGGCGATGGAGCTAGCCAATCAGCTCCTGGGCCGCATCACGAACCAACTTTACCGTCGTGGTGTCGTTCTGGAGCCTGCTTTGCCTCACGCCGTATCAGGCGACGCCATTCGAGTGGTTGTGCGTGAACGTAAGCAGATTCCCTACGTGTACGAGGCCGCCGGCCACCAAGTGTTTGTCTGGTTCGAAGTGACGTCAAAACGGGCTACGTCTCTCATGCCGGAGGGCGACGTCGTGGCCGAGGGCGACTACGTCGAGTTCTGAGCCATGGCAGCCACATCGCCTCTATCAGCAGGTCGGTCGAAGGCGCGCGGGGCGCCGCGCGACAGCTCCAGTCCTCGTCACGGGCGGCATTTCGTTTCTGTAGGCACCAAGCTCACGGGCGGCATCCTGGTCGTGCTCGCGATCGTCACGGCGGTGGCGTACTTCCGCGTGAACCGCAACGAGCGCGAGCAGATGTTGCGAGCCAGGGAGCGGGCCGCAACCATGGTCGCCGAGCTGTTCGCCGCTGGTGTGACCGCTCCGCTATCGTTCAACGATGACGCGGGGATCCGCGAGCACATCGCGCTGCTCATGGCGAGCACGAACGTGGTCTACGCCGGGCTGTGGCGCGCCGACGGCGAGCGGCGCGGCGAGAAGATCGGCGAAATGGCCCGGGGCGTCGCGATTCCCAGTGTCTCTGCCAACATTGCGCGGCAGCTGGTGGTGGAGCGAACGGCGGATGTGATCGGCGTGCAGAAGCCGGTCATCAGCGATTCGGGCGAGCTGCTCGGTGTCGCGTTGATCGAGTTCTCTTTGGCTGAAGAGAATGCGACCATTCTGGCCGAGCAGCGGGGCACGCTGCTGACCTTCTCGGTCACCGCTCTAGGACTGGCCGCGGTCGTCGTGGCTCTGAGTCGATTGTTGGTGGTCAGCCGCCTTGCCCAGCTGGCCAAGGCCGCCAAGCGCTTGGAGGAGGGCGAGGTCGTCGACATTCGACTCGATACGAACGACGAAGTTGGTGCGCTCTCCCGCGCCTTCGCGAGCATGAGCCGTGTCATCGCTTCGCGCGAGGCTCAGATCTCCCAACGCAACGTCGACCTGCGACGCGTGCTCGACAACGTGGCAGAAGGGCTCGTGACCGTCAGGAAAGACGGCTCGATATCCGAAGAGCGCTCGCGTGTCGTCGATGACTGGTTCGGCCGACCTGCACTTGGCGTCGACGTGTTCGACTACTTCGAGAGCGTCGATCAGGCGACCGGGGACGTGCTGCGCCTCGGCTGGACCGCGCTCGGCGATGACTTCATGCCGGTCGAGGTGGTCTTGGACCAAATGCGCGTGCGTTTCGAGCACTCGGGCCGGTCCTTCGAGCTAGACTTTTCTCCGATCTGGCTCGGGCCAGAGGCTGATCAGGTTCTAGACGAGGTGCTGCTCGTGGTGCGCGACGTCACCGCCGCGGTCCACCGCGAGCGCTCGGAGCGAGCACAGCGCGAGGCGCTGCGCGTCTACCGCTCGATCCTGGTGGATCCCGTGGGCTTTCGTGACTTTTTGGCCAACGGTTCACGCCTGATCGAAGCCATCGAGGAAGATCCAGGAGCGGCGGCGACGTCGTCGCGCCTGAAACGCGATATTCATACCCTGAAGGGTGATACTGGGCTGTACGGTATCGAGAGCGTCGCCGACGTCTGTCATCGCATCGAGTCGCGGATGCAAGACCTCCAGCGCCCTCCTAGCGCCGAAGAAGTGGCAGCGCTTCGAGTCGCGTGGACGCAGCTCATGTCGCTTGCCGCCGAGCTCGAAACCGGATCGCATAGCGATCGCATCGAAATCTACGTTCGCGAGTACGAGGAGCACCTGGCGCAGCTCAAGGCGCTGGGCACGTCAGGTGAGCTGATCGCGACCGTGCGCAGTTGGGCCAACGAGCCTGCCGAGCGGACGCTGCAGCGTTTCGTCGAGCAGGGCCGCTCGCTGGCCCGCCACCTGGGCAAGGTCGACACGGCAATCGAGATGCGCGTCACGCCGGTCGGTCTGCGCCTCGCTCCCGCGCGCTGGGCGCCGGTGTGGGCGGTTTTCTCTCACGTGCTGCGCAATACTTTCGACCACGGCGTGGAAACTTTGGCGCGTCGTCGAGCGACGAAGAAGCCTGACCGCGCCAGCGTGGAGATCTCTTTGACCGCCTCGAAGGAGGGGGTCGTATTGTGCGTTGCAGATGACGGGCGCGGCATCGATTGGCAGGCGGTGCGGGAGCGCGCACAAAAGCTCGGCTTACCGCACGCGACGCCTGCCGAGCTTGAAGAAGCCCTCTACGGCGATGGCCTTACGACGCGCGAACAGGCGACTGAAACTTCAGGGCGCGGACTCGGCATGGGTGCGTTCCGCGAGGTCGTCCGGGCTTGCGGAGGTACGATCACGATCGAAAGCCGCCTGGGACACGGCACTACCATCACCTGTCGCTTTCCACAGCTCATGCTCGAAGGGGCGCGTGCCTCTTGGGCGCCGAAGCCCCCGGACCAGGGCGGGAGCCCTCTGCTCAGCTCATGACGCACGACCTTCGAGAGCGACCCTCACAGCTCGAGTCGGAGCTGCCTACCGCCGCGGAGAACAGCGGTATTCTGCGAAGCGTGGCGCCGCCGAGCATGCCGCCGGTGCGCGCGGAAGTGGACCTGGATGCGGTGGTCGCCAACGCCAAAGACGTCCAAGCCCTGGTGGGGCCGGCGCGCGGTGTGCTGGCCGTGCTGAAGGCTGATGCCTACGGCCATGGTCTGGTCCCCGTCGCCAGGGCTCTGGAGCGCGACGGCACGGTGGCAGCGCTAGTGGTGAGCTCGGTGAACGACGCCCTGACGCTACGCGGACATAGCATCGAGCTGCCGATCATCGCTTTGGCTTGCCACTTTGGTCACAAGCACGGCGCCTTGCTCGACGCCGGCATCACCCCAGTCCTCGCGTCCCAAGCGGACCTCGAGGCGTTCTCGCGTGCAGCTCGAAGACGCGGGTCGCGCGTGAAAGCGCAGGTAGAGATTGATACTGGTATGTCGCGCAGCGGGCTACGCGAAGAAGACATCGAGGCGTTCCTGCGAGCAGTCGCCCAGCAGACCGAGGTCAGCATCGATGGCTTGTGTACTCAACTAGCCTCCGCCGACACGGAGCCACCGACCTCCGCCCATCGCCAGCTCGATGTTTTCGAGAGGGTATGCGCACGCTTTCGCGCGGCGGGCCACCAACTGGCCATGATTCACGCCGCGAACACGGCCGCGACTTTTCGCCTGCCTCGCTCTCATTTTACGCATGTTCGTGCGGGCATTGCGCTGTTCGGCGGTGACGAGCCGAGCGGAGCGGTGCTGCGCGCAGCCATGCGCGTGACGACCCACGTCGTTCAACTTCGCTCCTTGGCGGCGGGCGAAAGCGTGTCCTATGGTGAAGCGTGGACGGCGACGCGTGCCACGCAGATTGCGACGTTGCCCGTTGGCTATGCGCACGGCTACCCACGACGTCTCGTTGGACGGGCCGAGGTCATCGTCCGCGGGCGTCGCTGCCCGATCGTCGGGTCCATCTGTATGGAGATGATGATGGTCGACGTGACCGGTGTCGACGTCGAGGTCAATGACGAGGTCGTGCTGATCGGCGCCGACGGCGAAGCGGAGATTCGCCTCACCGAGCTTGCGCGAGCCATGGGCGGGATCGTCGAAGAAATTTTGTGCTTCATTCCGAAGAGCGCCGTTGCCAACTATTTTTCGTCGTACACGGCGTTTCGAGATTCGTCGGAGCTCGAAGAGACCCCAAGCAGCGAGAAGCCAAGGTCATGAGCTCCCGAGCGCCGCTCGCCTCCAAAACACCAGCTTTCTCGCCCGAGATTGCGTCAGGCGTCGAACGCCTCAGCGTAAGCCAAGACCAGGCTCCACAGTCGGTGCTGCTGGCCGCGGCGGTGGCGCTGCTCTCACGCTATGCGGGTCGGGATGAGATAGCGCTCGCGGTCGTCGCCCGAGACGGCGCAAGTCGCGTGCTGCAAGTTCGTCTCGACGGCGACCCCGACGCGCAAGAGCTCTTGCGCCGGGTCGCCGCCGCACTCCCGAGCGCGGCTCGCCGCGACGGCAAGCGCATCGAGCACTTAGTGCCCGGCGCAAAATCTGCGATCGAGGTTTGCGTGACGCTCGATGCACCGGGCGTGTTTGCGACAGCGGACCTGGTGCTCAACGTCGACGATCGAGGGCTGGAGCTGCTGTTCCGCGCACAGCGGTTCGAGGCAGGCGCCATCGAGCGCATCGCGGGACACCTGCGCGCACTGGTCGCAGGTCTCGTCGAAATTCCAGGTCCGATCTCCGCCGTCCCACTCGTACACGGCGAGGAGCGCGCTTGGATCCTGGATAGGTCGAATGCCGGGGCGGTGAAGCTCGACGAAAACCTGCCCAGCTTCGTCGAGTGCTTCGAGCGCCAAGCTCAGGATGCCCCAGAAGCGCTAGCGCTGATAGCCGGCAGTCGCAGCCTGACATACCGGCAGCTCGCTCAGGCGGCGAGCGCGCTATGTCAGCGCCTTCGTGAATCTGGGGTTGCCTCGGGTGTCAACGTCGCGACTTATCTAGAGCGCGGCCCCGATGCAGTGATTGCACTGCTTGCAATTCTCAAAGCGGGTGGGACCTACGTGCCGCTCGACACTAGCTACCCAGCTGGGCGCTTGGCGGCGATCGTGGCACGCGCCGCGCCGGGTCTGCTCGTAACGCAGGCGTCCGCGCTAACCGCCATCGGCGCATTCTCGAGCAGCGACGCCCCGCCGACGCTGCTGTTCATCGATCGCACAGACCAGAAGGCGGAGACGAGCGTGAGCGCCGCGGGCGCTGGCAGTGTCGTACCGTCCGACGAGGCCGCATACGTCCTGTTCACCTCGGGCTCGACGGGGCAACCCAAAGGGGTAGTCGTCGAGCAACGCGCGCTTTCGAACTACGTCCGCTCGGCGGTCGACGCCTACGGCCTTCATGCCGGCGACCGCGTTCTGCAAGCGGCTTCGCTGGGCTTCGACTTGAGCCTCGAAGAGATCGTGATCACGCTGACCGCTGGTGCGACCCTGGTCGTGCGCAGCGCGCCGCCGATCGCCTCGGTTCAGGCGTTCTTCGAAGAGTGCGTCGAGCAGCGCTTGACCGTCCTGAGCATCACTTCCGCCCTGTGGCACGAGCTGACCATGCGCCTGGCCGACGGAACAGTCGTTCTTCCGCCCCTGCTGAGGCTAGTGATCCTCGGCGCCGACGCGGCTCGCCCGGACGTACTCGTACAGTGGCAGCGCGCGACAGCCGGGCGGGTGCGTCTGGTAAATACCTACGGGCTCACCGAAACCACCATCGTCGCTACCACCTGGGAGGCCGGCGGGCGGACGCTGGCAAACGACTGGCGAGCACTGCCCATTGGACGGCCGCTCCGAAACGTGTCGGCGTACGTGCTCGACGCGCATGACCAGCTCGCGCCAGTCGGTGTGGCCGGCGAGATTTGCATCGGCGGTTTGGCGGTGGCCCGCGAATACTTGGGTGACGACGCGCTCACGCGCGCTCGGTTCGCGCTTGATCCTTACCTTGCAGGCGGCCGTATGTACCGCAGCGGCGATCGCGGAATTCTGCGCAGCACGGGTGAGCTGGAATTCCTTGGTCGCGCAGACTACCAGATCAAAGTTCGAGGAGTCCGCATCGAGCTGGGTGAAGTCGAGTCGCGGCTGCGAGAGTTTCCGGGCGTTATCGAAGCGGTCGCCATCCCTTGGAAAAACCAGCTGGGCGAGACCGAGATCGACGCCCAAGTGCTGGTCTCGGGGTCGGAGGTCACCCCGGCCCGGCTTCGCGCTCACCTCGAGCGCGTGCTGCCAGCGGCAGCGGTGCCGGCGCGCGTGCAAGTGGCTGACCGCTTTCCACTCACGCCGGCGGGCAAGATCGACCGTCGAGCGCTGGCCGCTGCCACCCGGCACCTGGATCGCGCCGAGTTCGTTGCAGCGCAAACGCCGCTGCAGAAGCTGGTCGTGAGCACGCTGGCCGAGATTTTGGGCGATCATCGGGTCGGGCTCGAAGATAGCTTTCTCGCGCTGGGTGGCAGCTCCCTGTCTGCCGTTCGCGCGGCGTCGCTGCTCGGTCCCAGGCTCGGGCTGCGCCTTCGCTCGCAGCTGTTTCTGGAGCCGCGGACGCTGGCCGAGATTTGTGCCGAGCTCGAGCGGGGCGATGTCGGCCCTCGCGATCTGGCGCCACTCTTGCAGCTGCTGGAAACGGACGCTGTCCTCGATCCGCGTATCGTCGTCAGCTCGCCTCCGAAGGGAGCAGCACCGCTGCAGTCGGTGCTCGTGACCGGGGCTACCGGATACTTCGGCGCGTTCGTGCTCGCCGAAGTACTCCGCGAAACCGAAGCCCACGTCGTGTGTCTGGTGCGCGCGCAGACGCCGGAAGGCGCTCGCGCCCGCGTCGAGGAAAATCTTGTGCGACTCGGCTGCGCCGTAGAAAAATCGGTGTTCGCGGCGCGCGTCTCATGCCTCTGTGGCGACGTGGCAAAGCCCGAATTTGGCCTGTCCTCGGGAGAGTTTCACGGCTTGAGCGAGCGGGTGGACGCCGTATTTCACGTTGCCGCCCAGGTGAGTATGCTGCTGCCTTACCAGGTCTTGCGCGCGAACAACTCCCTCGCGCTGCACAGCGTCCTCAAGCTTGCCACGACGAGCAGGCCCAAGACGGTGCATCACGTTTCCACGGTCGAGGTGCTCACCGATATGGATCGCCGTGCCGCCGCCGCTCTTTCAGAAAGGGACACTGCTGGCTCCCCGTCGCTGCTTGACGGCGGCTACGCGCAAAGCAAGTGGGTTGCAGAGAAGCTGATCGAGCAAGCAAGGCAGCGGGGCGTAACCGCGTACATCCATCGCGCGGGCCGTCTCAGCGCGCACTCCTCGAGCGGGGCCTTCAACGAGAACGACTTTTTCGTCAGGCTGCTGGATGCCTGCGGCCAGGTCGGCGCGGCGCCGGTTCTCGATCTGGTCGTCGATATGACTCCGGTCGACGTCGCGAGTCGCGCGCTGGTTTCGCTCGCAAAAGCGGAACCCAGTCAAGCTACGTTCCATCTGGTTCACCCTCGGCCGCCGAAATGGGCCTCGTTGGTCGAGATCATCGTCGGCCTTGGATATCCGCTTCGGAGCGTCTCACATTCAGAGTGGCGAGCCTTGCTGAACGAGACCCCCGTACGCGAGACTGGAGCGACGTTTCTGCAGTATCTTGCCGGCTTGTCGCAGAGCGAGCTCGAAGCGTCCATTTGCGGCGGCTACGAGTCCAAAGCAGTCAGCGTGGCGCTCGGACCTGCGTTCGAGTGGCCACGCCTCGATGCCGAGCTCTTTGCAACCTACCTGGACGCTTTACGTGGCGCGGGCCGCTTCGGGCTTGCGCCCTTGGAACGCAACAACCCGCAACAACCTGGAGCCGCCGGCCTTTCGCCGTCGCGCTACCCGCCGTAGTAGTCGCAATGGCTGTTCCGCTCGAGTCACGAACTAGACGCCCGACGAGGCTCGTCGCGCTGTGCAGCCTGCTCGTTGCGCTGTGCCAAGCATCTCCTGCGCTCGCTGACGACGAGGCGCTGGATGCGCTGCTCGACGAGCACGTGGTCAGCGGGGCGTCGAAGGCCGAAGAGCTCGCCAAGGTCGCCCCCGCCACGACCTCGGTCATCACCGCCGAGGACATGCACCGCTACGGCATTCGCTCGCTCGCCGAAGCGATCGACTTTCTGGGCATGGGGCTCGTGACCCAAAATCCCCTACACTCGGTCGAGGTGGGAGGGCGAGGCGTTTTGCTGACGTCCGACTTCGGTAATCACGTGCTGCTGATTGTCGACGGCCACGTGTTCAACGAGCCTTGGAGCGGAACGGCGTATTTCGAGCAGGGAGCGGGCATCCCGCTCGAGATGATCGACCACATCGAGCTGGTCCTCGGACCGGGCTCGGTGCTGTACGGCGGCAACGCGATGATCGGCGTGATCAACGTGGTGACCAAGCGCGGCGCAGCTTTCCAGGGCCTTCACCTGGTGGCGGGCGGTGGTGTTTCGCCGGAGCAGGGCCGAAATGGAGGCTTTACCAGTTTCGCGCCGGGCGATCTCGGTGGTTCCTACCGTTTCGGCGCGAGCGTGGGCCACCAGCTGCCGTTCTTCGGCCCGAACGCCGAGATCGACGCGGGCGCCGAGGTATACGCGCAGAACGGTCCGAGCTTTGAATGGGGT
>Ga0307516_10002541_pt1 | contig 24287 bp, 26 predicted proteins | sample 19_EM_MG_FD_203310 | JGI IMG/M metagenome (GOLD analysis project Ga0307516, IMG submission 203310) | Populus trichocarpa ectomycorrhiza microbial communities from riparian zone in the Pacific Northwest, United States - 19_EM | ecosystem: Host-associated > Plants > Roots > Unclassified | place...
GCATGGCGTTCAAGAGTTGGCCGGCACGCCCGACGAAGGGCTCGCCCTGCCGGTCCTCCTCGGCGCCGGGCGCTTCGCCAACCACCAGCCATTCCGCCAGGGAGTTTCCCACCCCGAAGACCGTCTGGGTACGGGTGGCGCTTAGCCCGCACCGCGTACACGCGGCAACCCGTTCCCGCAGCTGCGGCCAATCATAGGCCGCCTCGCGCGGTGCCGCATCGTCCCGCCGCGTAGACTCGCGCGGTACCCCATCGTCCCGCCGCGTAAGCTCGCGCGGTGTCTCTTCCTTCCGGAGCGCCGCGACACCCGGCGCCGCAATCGGCTCCGCAACCGCCGCGGCAGGTCCCCGCAAGGTCCAAGTTTCCAGGCCCAGCGCCGCCAGATATTCCTTGCGCAGCGCGGTATTCATTGGGGCGGCAACTCAGCCTGCGTGGGTGCCCCGCGCGACCGCCTGCGCAACTTCCGGTAGACCCACACGATGGGCGCCGACAGGGCATAGCCGCCGAACAGCGCAAGCAGGGTGATGGAAGGGTGCAACGCGATCAGCACGAACGCCAGCGGCACCAAAATGATATAGGGAAAGCGCACGCGCGCGCCGGGGGTCACGCCTTTGAAGCTGTTGAAGGCGAAGCGGCTGATCATGAGCGCCCCCGCGAACGCCGTGACGAGAAACGCGAGAATCAAGCCCGGCAAGCCGACGTTGGTCTGGTCGCTCGCGAGCCACACCAGGGCGGCGACGATGGCGGCCGCCGATGGGCTGGGCAGCCCTTCGAAATACTGCTTGTCCTGGGTGGCGGCGCGCGCGTTGAACCGGGCCAGTCGAAGCGCGGCCGCCGCAGCATAAAAAAAGCACACCAGCCATCCCAGCCGTCGCCAGAGGGGTCCGTATTCCGCAATCCGCGCCACGCCCCATTGATAGGTGACGATGGCCGGCGCCAGTCCGAAAGACACCATATCCGACAGGCTGTCGTACTCTTTGCCGAATGCGCTTTCCGTGTGAGTCCAGCGGGCAACCCGGCCATCGAGGCCGTCGAACAACATGGCCACGAACACGGCAATGCCGGCATTTTCGAATTTCAGGTCGATGGCCGCCACGATGGCGTAGAAACCCGAGAACAGCGCCGCCGTGGTCAGCAGGTTCGGCAGCCAATACACGCCCCGAGGCCGCGTCTGTTGATCTTCTTCAGCGTTCATGAGGCACCATAATACCAGGGGGCCTCATGTAAGATATCCGGCTATGCGCCTATCCCAATATCCCATCTCGACGCTCAAAGAAGTCCCCGCCGACGCGGAGGTGGTCAGCCATCAACTGATGCTCCGTTCCGGCATGATCCGCCGGTTGGCGGCCGGATTGTACACCTGGCTGCCCATGGGGTTGCGGACGCTACGAAAAGTCGAGCGCATCGTCCGGGAGGAAATGAACCGGGCGGGGGCCCTGGAACTCCTCATGCCCACGGTGCAGCCGGCCGAACTGTGGCAGGAATCGGGCCGGTGGGGCAAGTACGGGCCGGAATTGCTGCGCTTCAAGGACCGGCACGACCGCGAGTTCTGCTATGGGCCGACCCACGAGGAAGTGATCACCGATATTGCGCGTCGTGAATTGCGCAGCTACAAGCAGCTGCCGGTCAACTTCTATCAAATCCAGTTCAAGTTCCGCGACGAGATCCGGCCGCGCTTCGGCGTGATGCGGGCCCGCGAATTCCTGATGAAGGACGCCTATTCGTTCCATTTGGACGAAGCGAGCCTGGCCCAAACCTACCGCGCCATGTACGACGCGTATTCGCGCATTTTCACCCGTTTGGGACTCAAATTCCGGGCGGTCCAGGCCGACGGCGGCACCATTGGCGGCAGTGCGACTCAGGAGTTCCATGTGCTCGCCGACTCCGGCGAAGATGCGATCGCGTTTTCGGACGAGGACGACTACGCGTCGAACGTGGAGACGGCGGCAACATTGCCGGCCGCCGCTCCGCGAGGCCCGGCGACCCTGGCGCGCACCGCGGTCCCGACGCCGCAGGTCCGCACCATCGCCCAGTTGAGCGAGTTCCTCAAGGTCGGCGCAACCCAATGCGTCAAGACCCTGCTGGTCGAGGGCACCGGGAGCGGCCTCGTCGCGTTCGTGCTGCGCGGCGACCACGAATTGAATGCGGTCAAGGCGCAGAAGCTGCCTGGCGTCGCCAACCCGCTCCGAATGGCGAGCGCCGAACGCGTGCGGGAGACCACCGGCTGCGACCCGGGTTCCCTGGGCCCCGTGGGCTTCGCCGGCACGATGTACGTGGATCATGCGGCAGCGCACCTCCACGATTTCGTCTGCGGCGCCAACCAAAAGGATGTGCACTTCACCGGCGTGAACTGGGGACGCGATCTGCCCGACCCCATCCCGCAGGACATCCGCAATGTGCAGAAAGGCGATCCCTCCCCGAGCGGCCGCGGCACGCTCGATATCGCCCGCGGCATCGAGGTCGGGCACATTTTCCAGCTCGGTCAGCTGTACAGCGAAGCGATGAAAGCGACCGTGCTCGACGAGCAGGGCAAGGCTTTGACCATGTTCATGGGCTGCTACGGCATCGGCGTGACGCGCGTGGTGGCGGCGGCGATCGAGCAGAACCACGATGCGAACGGCATCATCTGGCCGGACGCGCTCGCGCCCTTCCAGGTCGTGCTGGTGCCGATCAACTATCAAAAATCCGCGCACGTGACGGAGGCGGCCGACAAGCTGTACCAACAGTTCAATGCCGCCGGCATCGAGGTGCTGTTCGATGACCGGGATGCACGCCCGGGAGTGAAGTTCGCCGATTCGGAACTCATGGGGATCCCGCACCGGATCGTCATCGGCGAGCGTGGGCTCAATGCGGGGAATCTCGAGTATCGTCACCGCCGCGAGACCGAGTCGACGGAAATACCGGCCGCGGATGCCGTAGGCTACATAAGTCAAAAACTAACCAACTGAGGTGCTCGGTGCCCCCGTGTTTCCGCGCGTGTGCCCTTGTCCTGGCCCTGGCCGGAGCCGTGCCGCCGGGCAGCGCGGTCGCCTGGGTCGCGGTCGCCGGCCCTCCCCCGGCGGATCAGCAGCGCGACCCGGAACTCAAGACACTGCTGCAAAGTATCATCGCCAAAACCGACTGCTTCGCCGACAAGTACGAATCCGTGGTTTGGTACAAGGCCATGGAGCCGCGCCTCACCCGCTTCGTGCCGACTCATGAAGCGCGCATGGAAATCCTGGATCACGTGTATTGCGAAGCGAAGCGCGATCCCTCCATGCAACTGCCTCCGGACCTCGTGCTGGCGCTGATCGAGGTCGAGAGCCGCTTCAACACCTGGGCCGTTTCCCCGGCGGGCGCCGTCGGCCTGATGCAAGTGATGCCCTTCTGGCCGCGCCAACTCGGGGTGCAGAACCAGCTGGTCCGCGTGGCCCCCAACATTCGCATGGGTTGCGAGATACTGCGCTACTACCTGCGCGTCGAACACCACGACTGGACGCGCGCGCTGGCGCGTTACAACGGCAGCGTCGGCCGGAACACCTACCCCGCGCTGGTGATGCAGCGTTGGCAGCATGGGTGGCGGTTTTGAACTATGATGCTCACGTCTCGACTTTGGTAGGCGATGCGCTCGGTTGGAGGATGCCATGCAGCAAGCCGTACACAAGTATTTGAAGGCCCTGGAGGCGGGCGACGCCGACAAGGCGGCATCCTTGTTCGTCCCGGGTGGCTGGGTGCAGTCACCCTTCTTAGGCCGGCTGCCGGTGCGCGACTACGTCACCAAGGTGGCCCGCGCATCGAGCGGAACGAAGCTCAAGGTCTACGACGTGCTGGTGAGCGCCGAAGGGCATCTGCGGGCGGTTGCCTACTACCAATACGATTGGTCGCTGAAGGACGGTTCGAATGTGGCGTTCGATTGCGCCGACGTCTTCAATTTCGATCCGGATACGGGCCGGATCGAGTCGATCGTGCTGGTGTACGACACGAGCCCGGTCCGCGACGTCGTGGAGGACAAATACCCGTGAAGCCCAGGCTGGGCGGCGGGCAGTCTTGAAACTCCGGGGAAGATAGCCGCGATCGATCGCCCGCCTACTCGACCCTGAACGATCGTTTCGAGTGACCGGATTGTTCCTCGCCGAGCTGCCCTGCGGATGTTTGCCCTCCCGGTGGATGCTCCATCGGCAGTTCGAATTCTTGTACCGCCGCTACGCGCGCGCCGGGCGGACCGTGGCGCAGCCATTCGCGCAGGTTCTCCACCGCCTCCCGGGTTCCGTCGGCAATCACTTCGACAGACCCGTCCGGCAGATTGCGCGCAACGCCCCGAATGCCCAGGCGCTCCGCCTGGAGCCTAGCGCTGTGGCGGAAATACACGCCTTGCACTTTGCCGGTGATGAGAAACCGTCGTGTCATCCGCCCGCTAATGCTCGGTGCTCCTGCGCCTCGGCCTCCTGCCGAGTTAGTGCGGTGGCGTTCCAGCAGCAGTGGCGCCATGGGGAGCAACAACGCCCGTGCCGTCGGACTGCTGTACGCCGGCGAGAGCCGCTCCGGCATGGCGCTTGGCTTCCATCGCTGCATAGCGCGCGCGCGTGTACTCTTGTGCCTCGAGATGCTTCTCGGCGCGGGTTATGGCGGCCTGAGCAGCATAGAAATCGGCGGAGGTATTTTCGGTCGCACCGGCCGCCCGGGCGGCGGCGATGGCCTGTCGCGCATCGCTCATTTCTTGCACGGGGGCGCTGGTGCAGCCAGCTAAGCCGAGGATCCCGACAAACATCGCAATGAGGCGCAGCATAAGGGTAACGGACACTAACAACAGTGTTCAGGGCCGTCAAACCACGCGCCGCGATACAATGCGCGATGCGGCGTGTTGCGGGCGTTGCGCCGGCGCTGCACCCCATGCAAATCCCGTGATTTCCCCTTGAGGCATGCCGATGAATGAGATTTTGATTCTGTATTATTCTCGCCAAGGCAGCACCGCCGCGCTGGCGCGACAAATTTGTCGCGGCGTTGAAGGAGTCGCCGGCATGCGCGCTCGCCTGCGTACGGTTCCGCCGGTGGCGGCCACCATCGACCGCCCCGACCCCGCGGTGCCGAACGACGGTCCCCCATACGCCACCCACGAGGACTTGGTGGAATGCCGCGGGCTGATCCTCGGTAGTCCCACGCGCTTCGGCAACATGGCGGCGCCGCTCAAGTTCTTCCTGGACGGAACCAGCGCGCTGTGGCTCTCAGGCGCCCTGGTCGACAAGCCCGCGGCCGTATTCACTTCAACGGCGACGATGCACGGCGGACAAGAGTCGACGCTTCTGTCGATGATGCTGCCGTTGCTCCACCACGGGATGTACCTGGTCGGGTTGCCGTATACCGAACAGGCATTGACCTCGACGCGGAGCGGCGGCACGCCGTACGGCGCCAGCCATACCGCCGGTGCGAGCGGCCGGGGAGAACTCACGGATGCCGAACGCGATCTTGCTCGTGCGCTGGGCGCGCGCGTCGCGACGCTGGCGAGCCGGCTGCACCCGAGACCATGAGCGTGGCGCGCAACACGCGGCGGCTCGTCATCTGGCTCTGGGCCGCCGTCACCTTGAGCTTGCTGGCATGGATCGCCGTCGGCTATCCATGGCCGGTGTGCGTGCTCGCCGTTCTGCCGCTGCTGGCGCCCCTCGATGGATTGATCAAGGGACGCCGCTACACGTATGCCTGGGCCACGTTGTTCGCCATCCCGTATCTGAGCTTTGCATTGACGGAATTGTTGGTGAACCCATCGGCCCGGTGGGTGGCCTCGATCAGCCTATTGCTGGTGTTCGGATGGTTCTGTTCTATGGTTTTGTTCCTGCGAGTCTCTCCAGCGCGTCGCGAATGAAGGGTACCGTCAGGCGGCGCTGCGCGGCCAGCGAGGCCTCATCGAGGTGGTCCAGGATCTCGAACAGCGAGGGCAAATCGCGCGGCATTCTCCGCAACAAATAGTCCGCCGTCTCTGGTGGCAGCTGCAATCCCCGCTGCGCAGCGCGTAACCTCAAGGCCTCGAGCCGGCCCGCGTCATCCAAATCGCGCAACTGATAGACCACGCAAGCCGCGGCCCGCGATCGCCAGTCGTCCAAACCCCAAACGATCCCGCGCGGCGCCGCCCGGGCGGCGAAGATCAGTCGAGTACCCAGCTCCGCCGATTCATTGAAGAGCCTGAACAGGGCCTCTTCCCACTGGAGATCGCCGGCTATCGCATCCACGTCATCGAGGCCCAGCACACGGCAATTCTCGAACCCCGCCAGGGCTGCAGGCGGTAGTGCCAGGGCCCGCTCGAGCGGGAAGTAGGCCGCCGCCGCATAAGCCGGGCCCGCGGCAGCAGCGCAGACGGCTTGCAGGAGGTGCGTCTTGCCGGATCCCTCGCTGCCCCACAACCAGAGCGGCGCGGAGCCTCCCCCACGCAGCGCTGCGATCAGTTCGCCATTCAACCCAGGCGCAAAACTCTCGAACACCGCATCCGCGCGCAAGCGCACTCCGAGCGCCAACTGCTTCACGCCGGCTTCGATCCGCGGGGCGGCCGTCCGCCGCTGCGCACGGCTTGGCGCCGCGACTTCGCATGCTCGGCGGCCGCACGGCCGTACACCAACACATAATCGAGCCCGCTCACGGCCACCGTCACCATCACCAGCGCGCCCAGGAGCATCTGCCAGTCGGGCGGCCACGAAAACTGCGGCGTGCCGATGACCACCACAATGAATACCGCCTGGCACAGGGTATTGAGCTTGCTCACCAGGGACGGGCGGGCGGTTACCGGCCCCAACGCGATCCGATAGGCCACGGCCCCGAGCACGATGATGCAATCGCGCGCGATGACTGCTGCCGTGAGCCAAACCGGCACGCTGCGGAGCAGAGCCAGCATGACGAAGACGGTGGCCACCAGCAATTTGTCCGCAATCGGGTCCAGGAGGCCGCCAAGATCGGTCTGCCACCCGAAACGCTTGGCCAGGAACCCGTCGATGCCGTCCGACGCGGCGGCGATGCAGAACAGCCACAGCGTCTCGACGGGCCGATGGTAAGCGAGCGTCATTGCAATCGGCACGGCCATAAGGATCCGGATGGACGTGATGACGTTTGGAAGGTGGCGCAGCCAGCGATCCATGGCTATCGGCGCAGCTGGAAGCGATGAAGTCCGTTGTCGCCCGCGGGGAGTGGCTGCAATTTGCCGTTCAGGGAAAGCGCGTGCGCGAGAGTTTCGATGCCGCCGCGCGTGGTCAGGCGGAATCTCACGGTGTCCGCCGTCAAGGCCAGCACGCCGACGTGGGTGATGAAGCTCAACGACTCGAGATAGGTTTGGACGTTGGCATACTCTCGCAGGTCGCCGACGCCGCTCACCTCGATGTCGACGGGCGCCAGGGTGCCGCTGGCGGCGAACATTCCGGCGTACAGATCGGCGGCGCGATTCACGCCGTCCAAGGCACCCGTGAACTCGCTGCTCCGGTCTTGAAACTGCAGCGTCCATCGCACCGTGGCGGTCGCAGCGGCGCTGTTGGCCCGGCCGATGAGCACACCCTCGGCACCCAGGCGGTGAGCCACGTCGGCCGGCGCATTGGCGGCGGCATTCGCGGACGCGGCGGGCGGCCAGACCAAGGGGATGCCGCGCAGTGCTGCGGCGGCATCCATGGCGTCCTTGAGTTCGGAGGTGTCGTCAGCCGAGACGATGGCGGTGGACTGCGGCCCGGTGGCCACCGATAACCACACCAAGGTGGACGGCCGTTCGCGGCCCCACAGGGGCTGGCCGTTCTGGGTCAACCAGCGCTCGATGGCGGCACCGTCGAACGACACCCACAGTTGATTGTCCGGCGCCGTTCGAAATTGCTGCACATAGCGGCGGGCGTTATCGACGAGAGGCGCGAAAACGACGTCTTCGTCCGCCGTGCGGCGGCCGGTTACCCGCACCAGGACGATTCGCAGCGCCGCCTGGAAAGCGGCCGTCTGGGCCGTCTCGGTGCGGCCGTCGACCGGCGCCTGCGCTTGGAAGAGATCGACCCGTGTCAAGCCGAAAACGGCACCCGGCAGGCCGGCGGCGGCGCCAACGCACAGAATCACCGCAAGACGCAAATATCGCCGGTATTGATTGCCGAAAAACTGTGCCATGGAGTAATCACGAAAGCCGGTTGTGGCCTCATGTAAAATACCACAGCTTGCCGACCTGCCGCGTCGGCCCACCTGACAGCCCGAGGAACCGAATGACTGAGCGTGCGCCCGTAACCTACCGCGACGCCGGCGTCGACATCGATGCCGGAGAGGAGTTGGTCGAGCGCATCAAGCCGGGCGTGCGCCGCTCCATGCGCCGCGAAGTGCTGGGCGGCATCGGCGGCTTCGGAGCGCTGGTCGAAGTGCCGTTGGACCGCTATCGAAAACCGGTGCTGGTCTCGGGCACCGACGGGGTCGGCACCAAACTACGTCTCGCCATCGACACCGGCCGCCACGATACCGTGGGCATCGATCTGGTCGCGATGTGCGTCAACGACGTCGTGGTGCAAGGCGCCGAGCCGCTGTTCTTCCTGGATTATTTCGCCACCGGAAAGCTCGTGGTCGACATCGGCGCGCGGGTCATCGCCGGGATCGTCGAGGGGTGCGTGCAGGCCGGATGCGCCCTCGTGGGCGGCGAGACCGCCGAAATGCCCGGGATGTATCACGGCGATGACTACGATCTCGCGGGATTCTGCGTGGGCATCGTGGAAAAGGACGCCATCATCGACGGCAGCCGCACGGCGGCCGGCGACATCGTGCTGGGACTACCCTCCTCCGGCCCGCACTCGAACGGATTCTCGATGATCCGCAAGATTCTCGAAGTGTCCGGCGCCGACCTCGAAACCGATCTCGACGGCGTCGCTCTGGGAGACCGGCTCATGGCCCCGACGCGCATTTACGTCAAGTCGCTGTTGAAGCTGGTGAGCGCGCTGCCGGTCCATGGACTTTCCCACATCACCGGCGGCGGCTTGGTCGATAACATTCCACGGGTCATTCCCGACGGGCTGGAAGTGATTCTCGAGCGCAGCGCGTGGCGCCGCGAGCCCGTATTCGAATGGCTGCAGCGCGCGGGTCGGGTAGCGGATCCGGAAATGTACCGGGTATTCAACTGCGGCATCGGCATGACGATTCACGTGGCTGCGAAAGATGCGGACCGGGCTGCCTCGATCCTGCGTGAGGCGGGTCAGGAAGCGGTGGTGATCGGCGAGGTGAAAAGCGGCAACCGCGGTGTCGTCATCGTTTGAGCATCAAGCGCACCCCGCAGCCCATCGTCGTCCTGATATCGGGGCGCGGCAGCAACATGCGGGCGCTTGTCGAGCACAGCCGCGCCCAAATCAGCGCCTATGAGGTGGTCCGCGTGCTGTCTGACAAACCCTCGGCCGCGGGCCTCGCGCTCGCCCGGGAGCTCGGCGTTGCGGCGGCAGCCGTACCGGCGTCCGGCGGCGCTTCCGGCAGTCCATCAGGCCGCGCCGAGTACGACCGAGGGCTGGCGGCCGCGATCGACGAGTGCGCACCGGCGCTGATCGTGCTCGCGGGCTTCATGCGGATCCTGTCGCCCGAATTCGTGAACCGGTACACCGGCCGGATCTTGAACATACACCCTTCCCTGCTGCCCAAATACCCGGGCCTGCACACCCATCGAGCGGTTTTGGCCGCCGGCGATCCCGTTCACGGCGCCACCGTGCATTTCGTCACCGCGGAACTCGACGGCGGCCCGCCCATCGTCCAGGCGGTGGTGCCGGTGCGGCCCGACGACGACGAGACCACGCTCGCGGCGCGCGTTCAGGCCGAAGAGCATCGCATCTATCCGCTGGCGGTAGGCTGGTACTGCGAGGGACGTCTGAGCTGCCGCGATGGCCGTGCATGGCTCGACGGCGAAGCCCTGGATGTGCCTGTTCGGTATGACGGGGGCGAACTGCGGGCCGGCCAACCGCCGGGGAGGCGCTAGATGCCTGGCCGACGACTGACCGCCCGACTGCTCGCCATCGCAGCGCCGCTCACGATCGCAGCGCCGCTCACGATCGCAGCGCCGCTCACGATCGCAGCGCCGCCGCCGGGCGCGGCATCGCTGGTGGCCGTGGAATCGCCGGGCGATGCGCAGGGGGACGAACCACATGCCATGGCGCCCTTTTCCGCCCACTATTCGGCGGATTGGAAATCCCTCAATGTCGGCACCAGCGACCTCGATCTCAAGCGGAATGCGGTCGACGGCACCTACGAGTACACATGGCGGATCACGGCCCGCGGCATCTTTCGCATGGCCTACAGCGACGACGTCATTCAGAAAAGCTGGTTCGGCATGCATGGCGATCACGTTCGCCCGGAGAAGTACCGCGCAGAACAGGGCAATTCCACCGTCAGCATCGACTTCGATTGGAGCGGCGGTCGGGCGCGCGGCGAATCGGAGAAAAAACCCGTCGACCTGAAGCTGACCGAGGGCATCCAGGACGTGATGTCCATTCAGATCGAAGTGATGATGGACCTCAAGAACGGGAATCTGCCCAAGACCTTCAAAATCGTCGACAAGGACGAAATCAAGGATTTTCTCTACACCCAGGAGGGCCCGGCGCGGATCCGTACGCCGCTGGGCGAACTCGACACCGTGGTGGTCGCCAGTCAGCGCGCCGGGAACAATCGTGTGCTCAAGATGTGGTTCGCGCCGTCGCTGGGTTACATACCGGTTCAGGCCGAACGTTCCCGGGACGGCAAGCTCGAGTTCGCGATGCGGATCAAGACCCTGAAGCGCTAAGTCTTGGGCAGGGTCACGCCGCGCTGTCCCTGGTACTTCCCGCCGCGATCCCGATAGGATGTCTCGCACACCTCATCGGATTCGAAGAACAGCATCTGCGCAACGCCTTCGTTGGCGTAGATCTTCGCCGGCAGCGGTGTGGTGTTCGAGAACTCCAGGGTCACGTGCCCTTCCCACTCGGGTTCTAGGGGCGTTACATTTACGATTATTCCGCAACGTGCATAGGTCGATTTTCCAAGACACACGGTTAAAACACTGCGCGGAATCCGGAAAAACTCCACCGTGCTCGCCAACGCGAACGAATTCGGCGGAATGATGCAGACGTCTCCCTTGAAGTCGACGAACGATTTCTCGTCGAAATTCTTCGGATCGACGATGGTGGAATTGATGTTGGTGAAGATCTTGAACTCGTCGGCGCAGCGCACGTCGTACCCATAGCTCGACGTGCCGTAGGACACGATCTTGTGGCCGTCCGACACCCGGACCTGTTCCGGCGAGAACGGTTCGATCATGCCGTGCGCGGCGGCCATGCGCCTGATCCAGCGGTCGCTCTTGATGCTCATTACGTGGCTTCGACCGTGATCTTGGGGAACATTCTGCTGTAATCCTTATTGAGCGTTGAGAGGCGGGCAGCCGTGCGGCGGGCCATGCGAAAATAGGCTTGCGCGCGCGGACTTTCGGGCTCGGTCACCACGGTAGGCGCTCCGCCGTCGGCGTCCTCGCGGATGCGGATATCCAAGGGCAATTCACCGAGGAGCTGCACGCCGTACTGAGCCGCCATGCGGGCCCCTCCGCCGCTGCCGAACACATGCTCGACGTGGCCGCACTGGCTGCAGACGTGGACGCTCATATTCTCGACGATGCCCAGAACGCGCACTTCGACCTTCTCGAACATCTTCAGGCCTTTGCGCGCGTCCAGGAGGGCAATATCCTGGGGCGTCGTGACGATGACGGCGCCGCTCACCGGCACCCGCTGCGCCAGGGTGAGCTGGATGTCGCCGGTCCCCGGCGGCATGTCGACCACCAAGTAGTCCAGTTCCCCCCAGTTCGTGTCGCCCAGCAGCTGGGTGAGCGCCTGCGTGACCATGGGACCCCGCCAGATCATGGGCTGCTCGGCGTCTATCATGAAACCGATGGACATGACTTCGACGCCATGGGCGCGCAACGGAATCATGTGCTTGCCGTCGGCATCGATCTCCGGTTTGCGGCCCGCCAGGCCCATCATGAGCGGTTGGCTGGGCCCGTAGATATCGGCGTCCAGCAGACCGACCCGGGCACCCTGGGCGGCCCAGGCCAGCGCCAGATTCGCGGCCGTGGTGGATTTGCCCACCCCACCCTTCCCGGATGCGACGGCTATCACGTTCTTGACGGTGCCGAGAGGTTTCAATGTCTTTTGGACGGCGTGGGCCGTGATTTCCGATCTCAAGATCAGGTTGATCCGGGCGCCCCCGAGTTCGGGTTCCAGATAACCTTGCAGCGCCGGCTTGAGTTCGTCGGCATAATCGGCAACGGGAAAGCCGAATTTCAGTTCGATGGTGACCTGGTTTGAATCTGCGGAAACATCGACGATCGCCTTCGCCTGGGACCAGGTCTGGCCCAGGTAGGCATCCGTATATTCACCTAATTTTGCGCGGATCGCGCTGGCCGTCACGGCGGAATGGTTCATGTATGCTCCATAGTCTAGCGCACGCGGAGGAGCGCGTGCGGTGTGGCATAATTCACAGTCTCGAATCGTTACTGCGGTGGGCGCCGCCACGTAACGTGAGAATGGAACGCTCCCGAGGAATGTGCAACTTCAAGGCACCGAATGAGTTTATTTGCCAATTACCGTGCCGATCGGCTGATCGCCGAAGTTAAGTCCAGCGGCAATCCAGGCAGCCCGCTGGCGCAAAAAGCACTGGAAAAGTTGGTGGGATTGGGGCCGAACGCCATCGATCCCATCGTCGCCGCGCTCACGACCGCGGAAAAGAAGGAAACCGTCGCCTACGTCGAGGCACTGTCCAAGCTAATCGACGCCAAGACGCTGCCCCATCTGCTTCGGACCATGGCGGATACGAACGGCCGCGCCATGTCGGGGATTGCCTGGGCCCTCTCCACCAGCCGCAATTACCCGGCCTCCGCGCTGTTGGACGCATTGGCGAAGCCCGACATGCCGAAACAGGCCATCATCGACGTTATCGCGGCGCAGAAGACGCGCTTCACGGTGCGGGAACTGTTGAATACCGCCTACAGCCAGGAAGCCAGCGAACGCGCCGGACTCTTCAAGATCATTGCCGAAATTGCCGACGAATCGTCGCTCGACGACCTGATCGCCCGAATCGAGGGCAAGGATCCGGTCGCGCGGCTGCACATCATCAACGTGCTGGCCCGCTTCAATCTTCCCCAGGTGCAACAGGCCATCCAGCGGCAGCTCAAGGACAACAGCAAGTTCATTCGCGCCGCCGCCCTTTCGGCGCTGTCCCGGATGGACGGACCCTTCGACATGCCGCTGATATGCGGAATGCTGAAGGACCCCGAGATCGAGGTGCAGAACAAAGCGGTCGACGTGGTGGTCAAGGCCAATCATCCGGAAACGGTGAAGTTTCTGGTCGAGGTGCTCAAGGATGAGAACGAGTACGCGCGCCGCGCGGCGGTCGAGGTCCTCAACGTCGTGGGCACCTCGAAGTCCGTCAAATATCTGCTGGAAGTGATCGCCGACAGCGACTGGTGGGTGCGCACCCGGGCGGCCGATGCCCTGGGCAAGATCGGCGGCCCGCGCGTGGTGGACGCCGTCCTCACACTCATCAAGGATGAAAATCAGGACATTCGGCGTGCCGCGATCGAGATCCTGAACCAAACCAAGGACGAACGCGCGGTGGCGCAGCTGATCGAAGCCACCAAGGACAAGGACTGGTGGGTTTGCGAGCGCGCCGTCGACGCCCTGGCGGAGATCGGCAGCAACAAAGCCCTGCCGCGCTTCATCGAAATGCTGGGCAACTGCGAGCCCAAGTCTCTGCCCACCGTGATTCGCGCCGTCGGCAAATTGGGCGACCAAAAGAGCATCGAGCACCTTCTGCCGCTGCTGCAGAGGCCGGAAAACGAGGTCAAGGTGGAGGCCATCGCCGCGCTCGCGAAGCTGGCGGACGAACGCCGCGCCGAAACGGTGCGCGTCCGGCTGCAAGCCGCGGCGACGGGGGACAGCACCATCAGCCAGGCGGTGGCGCGCGCCATGCAGGAGCTGGACAACCGCTTCTCCAGCACCCAGCTTGCCGCCAATCAACGGGCCGCCGCCCTCCAGGAGCCGGCCAAGACGCTGCTCATCGACAATCAGGACTTGGCCAAGGTCGTCAAGGAAAACGAGGCGAAGACGGAACGTCTCGACATTGCGACCTTGAAACCCGGCGACGTGATCGAAGGGCGCTACAAGTTCATCGAAAAGATCGGCAAAGGCGCGTTCGGTACGGTGCTGCTCATGGAGGACACCGTGGTCGAAGAGCGGCTGATCCTGAAGTTCTTGAACCCCAACGTGGCCTCGGACGAAGAGATGATGAAGCGCTTCGTGCACGAATTGCGCTACAGCCGCAAGATCACGCACAAGAACGTCATCCGCATTTACGACTTCCTGTACATCCAGGGAAATTACGCCATCTCCATGGAATACTTTCCGTCCCACACCCTGGGCGGCGAGATCGTCAACGAGAAGCCGGTGGAGCTCAAGCGCGCGGTCAAGTTCGGCATCGACATCGCGACCGGCATGGCGGTGGCGCATCAGGCGGGTATCGTGCATCGCGATCTGAAGCCGGCAAACGTGCTCATCGACAACGACAGTCTTCTCAAGATCGTGGATTTCGGCGTGGCCGCGGCGCAGAGCCAGGGCGACACCCAGCTGACCAAGACCGGCTATGTCATCGGTTCCCCGAAGTACATGGCACCCGAGCAGATCCTGGGCAAGAAAGTCGACGAGCGCGCGGACATCTACAGCTTGGGCGTCATTCTGTACGAGTTGTTCACCGGGGTGCCGCCCTATTCCCGCGGCGATCATATGTCGGTCATGTATCAGCACGTTCAAGGCAAGGCCCGGCAACCCATCGAGATCAACAAGGAACTGCCGCAGGAATTGAACAATCTGGTGATGAAATGCATGTCGCTGGACAAGGCCAAGCGCGCCCAGACCATGGACGAGCTGCGCACGTCTTTGGAGAAGTTTTTGTAGCGAACCCACGGCCGGGCGGGGACTTTTGCCCCCCGGCATTTGACGGACCTCACGTTTACGGCCCATATCCTGCCGGAATACTCGAAAAACCAATCGCTTGCGCGTAGGCTTCCGCGTTATGGCAAGAATCGACGCCTTTCTGAAGCTCGCGATCGCACAGGGCTGCTCCGACCTGCACCTGGCCGTGGGCGTACCGCCGATGATGCGCATGCACGGCGACCTGGTTGCGATCAAATTCCGCGACCTGGGAGAGGCCGAACTCGAGGCGTACGTGACCGAAGTGCTGACCCAATCGCAGCAGAAAGTGCTGCGCGAGGGCCATGACCTCGATTTCTCGTACGTGACGGTAGACGGCGGCCGGTTTCGGGTCAACGTCTACCGCAAGGAAACCGGCATCGGCGCGGCTTTTCGCTCCATTCCCACCACCATGCCCACCATGGATCAGCTGGGGCTGCCGCCGGTGGTGCGCAAATTATGCGACTACCACCAGGGAATGATCCTGGTCACCGGCGCAACCGGCACCGGCAAATCGACCACGTTGGCCTCCATGATCGACTATCTGAACGCCACGCGTTCGCTCAACATCATCAGTCTCGAGGACCCCATCGAGTTCGTCCACCGCAGCAAGTCGAGCCAGGTCATCCAGCGCGAACTCGGCACCCATCTTCCCTCGTTCGCCGAAGGCGTACGCGCGGCCATGCGCGAAGACCCCGACGTGATTCTGGTGGGCGAAATGCGCGACGCCGAGACCATTTCCATGGCCATGACGGCCGCGGAGACCGGACATCTGGTGCTGGGCACGCTGCACACCACCAGCGCCACCAAGACGCTGGACCGGATCATCGACGCCCTCCCAACTGAAGAGCGCGAGCAGACCAAGAGCTTTCTCGCGGCGAGCTTGATCGCCGTCATCACGCAGATTCTCGTGAAGAGCCCGGATCAGCGTGCGCGCCGCGCGGTCTGCGAAATCATGGTGATGACCAAGGCCATCGGCAAGCTCATCATGACCGACCAGACGCACCAGATCCCGAGCCAGCTGCAGATGGGCAAGGAATACGGCATGCAGCTCCTCGATCAGGCACTGCTCGCGGCCATCAGCGCCAAGGAAATCGATCCGGAGCAGGCCTTGATATACGCTTCGGACAAGCGTCAGTTCCAGCGTTTTGTGAGCGACGTTCCGCTCCCGACCGTCGAACCCGCAGCGTCCTAGGGATCCCGGGGACCATCGTGGCCGTCATCGACAACTATCTGACTCAAGTCCTGGAAAAGAGCGGTTCGGACCTGCATTTCCTGGCCGGGGATCCGGCGCGCATACGCCAGTACGGCGAGCTCAAGATCTTGAGCCCCGAACCGCTCAGCGCCGAGATGGTCAAGACCACCTTGTACGAAATCATGCCGAAAACGTCGGCGGATCGCTTCGAATCCAAGGACGGCACCGATTTCGCCTACAGCATTCCGGGTGTGGCGCGCTTCCGCGTCAACGTCATGCGTCAGCTGAACGGCATGGGCGCGGTATTCCGCGCCATTCCCAGCAAAGCGCGCACGGCCCAGGAATTGAAACTGCCCGAAGCGGTGATGAATCTCTGCAGGGTCAACAACGGCCTGATCCTGGTCACCGGCAAGACCGGCTCCGGCAAATCCACCACGCTGGCCGCGATGATCGACGACATCAACTCACGCGAGAAGGGGCACATTCTCACCATCGAAGACCCCATCGAGTTCGTCCACACCCGCAAGCAATGCTTGATCAGCCAGCGGGAGATCGGCATGCATGCCGCGTCGTTTTCCTCGGCCCTGTTGTCGGCGCTGCGCGAAGACCCCGATGTCGTCCTGGTCGGCGAGTTGCGCGATCTGGAGACCATGAGCATCGCGGTGACCGCGGCGGAAATGGGCATTCTCGTGATGGGCACGCTGCACACGAATGGCGCCGCGGCCACCGTCGACCGTTTGGTCAACGCATTCCCATCGGACAAGCAACCCCATGTCCGCACCATGCTGTCGACCAGTCTGCGCGGGGTGGTATCGCAGCAGCTCATTCCGACCCCCAACGGCCAGGGCCGCGTCGCTGCGCTCGAGATCCTGATCAATACGCCGGCGGTGGCCAATCTCATCCGCCAGGGCAAGATGGATCAATTGGAGAATGCCATGCAAAGCGGCGGCGCCGTGGGCATGCGCCTGATGGACACCGCAATTCAAACCCTTCTGGACCAGCGGCAGATCTCCGGCAAGGAAGCCTTCAAAAAAGCCATCAACAAGCATCGATTCGAGCAGTTCCGCGACGCGTCGTAACGCGCCGCGGAGCCCGCCGCGCCGCCGTGACCCGCGGCGTCCTGATCGCTCCTGCCAAAAGCCGCCGCGCGCGGTAAACTTAAGGGATGATCCGCAAACTCTTCGTCACCACCGCTCTGCCCTACGCCAATGGTCCGTTCCACATCGGCCATATCATGGAATACATCCAGGCCGACATCTGGGTCCGCTTCCAGCGGATGCGCGGACATGTCGTGCACTTCGTCTGCGCGGACGACGCGCACGGCGCGCCGATCATGCTCAAGGCCGAGGCCGAGGGCATCTCCCCGCAGGAGCTGGTTGCGCGCATCACTTCGGACCGGCCCATATATCTGCAAGGTTTCCATATCGGCTTCGATCACTGGTATTCGACCGATTCACCGGAGAACGTGGCGCTGTCCCAGGACATCTACCGACGGCTGAAGGCGGCGGGGCTGGTCTACGTGAAGGCCGTCGAGCAGTTCTACGATCCGGTAAAGGCGATGTTCCTGGCGGATCGCTACATCAAGGGCGAGTGCCCCAACTGCCACGCCAAGGACCAGTACGCCGATGCGTGTGAAGCGTGCAGCATCGTCAACACACCCACCGACCTGATCGAACCCTATTCGACGCTGTCGGGCGCGAAGCCGATCATGAAGACGTCCGACCACTACTTTTTCCGGCTGTCGGATCCCAAATGCGTCGAATTCTTGAGCGGATGGCTCGGCACGCCCGGGCGGCTGCAGCCGCAAGTGGTGAACAAGGCACGCGAGTGGCTCTCAGGTTCCGGCGACGAAGCGCTCGGCGACTGGGACATTTCCCGCGACGCCCCCTACTTCGGCATTCCGATCCCCGACGCGCCCGGCAAATATTTCTACGTGTGGTTGGACGCCCCGATCGGTTATCTCGCATCGCTGCGGAACTATTTCGACACCGGCAAGGCGCGCGCGCGCGGCGAAGATCGAACGTTCGCGCAATTTCTCGCCGCTCCCGACACCGAACAGGTGCATTTCATCGGCAAGGACATCATCTACTTTCACACCCTGTTCTGGCCGGCCATGCTGAAGTTCGCGGGACCGCCCTACAAAGTGCCCGATCATGTCTACGCCCACGGCTTCATCACGGTGTCCGGCGAGAAGATGTCCAAGTCGCGCGGGACCGGCATCAGCCCGCTGCGTTATCTCGAGATCGGGATGAATCCGGAGTGGCTGCGCTACTACATCAGCGCCAAATTGAATTCCAACGTCGAGGATCTGGACTTCAATCCCGACGACTTCGTCGCGCGGGTGAACAGCGATCTGATCGGCAAATACGTCAACATCGCGAGCCGGGCCGCGAGCTTCGTCGCGAAGTATTTTGGAGGTGCACTCGAGTACGGCGGCGATGCCGCGCTGATCGCGCGAGAATCGCACGACATCGCGCTTCGCGTGGCCGAATACTACGAAACGCGCGATCTCGGCAAGGCGATGCGCGAGATCATGACGCATGCGGACCGGATCAATCACGACTTCGATGCGCACCAGCCGTGGGTTCTCGCCAAGGATGCGGCGAAGCGCGCGGAGCTCCAGGACGTGTGCTCGCGGGCGCTCCAGGGATTCAGGCTGTTGAGCGTCCTCATCGCGCCGGTGCTGCCCGGTCTCGCCGAGCGCGTCGCGCGCGAGTTGTTCGGGCTTGACCGGCCCTTCGCGTGGAGCGACGCCGACGTGCTGCCCGCGCGAATCAACCCGTACCAGCACCTGATGACTCGCGTCGATCCGAAACAGCTCGATGCGTTGTTCGAGACGGACAACGAGCCTGCGGCCGCGGCGGCTACGGTGACTGCGGCGGCAGCCAAAGCGGGGCGCGTCGTCTCACCGCCGGCGGGTGCCTCCGATACGGCGATGCTTGCGAACGCCGCTGCGGTCGAGGGCAACCTGATTTCCATCGACGATTTCCTGCGCGTCGACCTGCGCGTGGCCAAGATCCTCGACGCCGAACTGGTCGCGGGCGCCGATAAGCTTCTGAAGCTCAAGCTTGACGTCGGCGAACTCGGGACGCGGAGTGTTTTTGCCGGCATCCGCGCGGCGTATGAGCCTCCATCCCTGGTGGGCCGGCTGATCGTGGTAGTCGCCAACTTGGAGCCCCGTAAAATGCGCTTTGGCGTCTCCGAAGGCATGATGCTGGCGGCAGGTCCCGGCGGAAAGGAGATCTTCGTGCTGTCCCCCGATTCCGGCGCCGCACCCGGCATGCGCATCAAGTAAAATGAACAACGGACCCGCGGCCGGCCTCGCGGCGCGAATCGACGCCCTGCTGCCGCAGACCCAGTGCACCCGCTGCGGCTACCCGGGATGCCGCCCGTATGCCGCCGCAATCGCCGGCGGCGCTGCCGAGATCAACCAATGCCCGCCCGGCGGCAGCGCCACCATCCGTGTGCTCGCCGAATTTCTCGGTCGCGACGCACTGCCGTTGAATCCCGTGAACGGCGTGGAGTCGCCGCCGCGGGTGGCGTGGATCGACGAGGCGCGCTGCATCGGCTGCGCGCGATGCCTGCCGCCATGCCCCGTCGACGCCATCGTCGGCGCGTCGAAGTACATGCATACGGTGCTCGCGGAGCGCTGCACCGGCTGTGAGCTGTGCATCGCTCCCTGCCCGGTCGATTGCATAGAAATGCGCCCCGTGCCGGTGCCGAAAGAGCCGACAAACCAGGCTTCGCTCAATCGCGCCCGCTACGACGCGCACTCGGAGCGCCTGCTGCGGCGGGCGGCGGACCGACAGCGGGAGCTGGATGCGAAGAAGGCCTCGCTGGCGGGCCGCGCCCCCTGCCCAACCGCGACGGATTCTTGATTGAACGACGCGAAGCGGCGTGAAATATTTTCCCGGCTCAGGGAAGCCAATCCTGCACCGCGCACGGAATTGCAGTACAGCTCTCCATTCGAGTTATTGATTGCCGTGATCCTATCGGCCCAAGCCACCGACCGGGGGGTCAACAAGGCGACGCCCGCGCTGTTCCAAGCGGCGAATACTCCGGCCGCCATGCTCGCGCTTGGAGTCGACGGCCTCATTCCGTATATCAAGACCATCGGGCTCTTCAACAGCAAGGCGAAGAACATCATCGCCACCTGCGCCGCGCTGGTCGCGCAACACGGCGGAGAGGTGCCGACGACCCGCGAGGCACTCGAGGCGCTGCCGGGGGTGGGACGCAAAACGGCCAACGTCGTGCTCAATACCGCGTTCGGCGAAGCCACCATCGCCGTCGACACGCATATTTTTCGCGTCGCCAATCGGACGGGCCTCGCGCGCGGCAAGACGGTGCGCACGGTGGAGGACAGACTTATGAAATTTATCGCGCCGGAATATCGGCAGGATGCGCATCACTGGCTGATCTTGCACGGCCGCTATGTGTGCAAGGCGCGGACCCCCGCCTGCCCGGCGTGCACGATCTCGGATCTTTGCGAGTACCGGCGAAAGACGAAGGCGCCCTAGCCTACCGGGCAACAGCGCGAGTCACCCCGCCGCCGGAGTGCGGCCACCGAGAACCTGCAGCAGCCGCTCGCGTTCGATATTGCCGCCGCTCAGGACGACGCCCGCGTTGCGATTCGCCAAGCGCGCCCGTTCCTTGAACAACGCAGCCAGCGGCGCCGCGCCCGCGCCCTCGGCGATCTGATGGGTATCGTCGAAATAGATGCGCATGGCCTCGGCAATCTCATCCTCGCTCACTTCCACCATGCGAGCCGCGCCCCGGCAAATGATCTCGACGGCCGCGTCGTCCGGCTCACGGGTCGCGATGCCGTCGGCGAAGGTGCGCGCGGATTCGGTGGTGACGACCCGCCCGGCGGCGAAGGACTTCACCGTGGCCGGCGCATTGCTGGCCCCGACGCCGACAATCTCGGTATCGAGCCCCAGCAGGTCGCGGGCCACGATGAGGCTGCAGATCCCCGAGCCCATGCCCACGCTCACGTAAACCGTGTCCAGGTGCGCCACGGTCCGCAGGAACTCGAGCGCGTAGCTGGCGACGCCTACGACGAGGTCGCGATGGAATGAAGGGACGAAGTGCAAATTCCTTTCGGCGGCAGCGCGTCGGGCTTCGTGTTTCGCCTCGTCGAAATCTCTGCCGACCTCGATCACCGTCGCACCAAAAGCCCGCATCGCCGAATTCTGGTCCGGGGAATTTCCCAACGGCACATAGATGGTCGCAGATATGTTGGCGCGGGCCGCCGCAAACGAGATCGACTGGCCGTGATTGCCCCGGGTCGCCGATACGATGCCCGCGAGACCGGGTGTGCTGCGCAGCAGCCGCTGAATATAGACGAGGCCGCCGCGGACTTTGAATGCCCCGGTCGGCGTGTGATTCTCGTGCTTTACCCAGACGGTGCAGCCCATGCGCGCCCTCAGCTTCGGCCACGCGTACTGCGGCGTCGGCGGCATCGTGCGGTGCACGAATTGCGCCGCCTGCTCCAGTTCATCCAGCGTGACATCAAGGGTCGATCCGGTCATGCAGTTCCCCGTCGTTCTCGTCGTATTCTGGCAGAAACTTGACCAACGGGGGTTGCGTGCGCTCCGGTATGATGCGACCCATGTCCGACGCCGGGGTGCCTGGCCGGCGCCCGGGCAGATGGTAAGGAATAAAATGCGTGTTCGGTGAGTCTTACCCTCCAATGACGTGCGGTTTCTGCACCCCGAAGCTGGCCGTTGGTCGCAGCCATGGACGATAAACGCGGTCGATTCGAAGCGCAGGTGCTGCCCCATCTGGACGCGGCCTACCGGTTTGCGCGATGGCTGTCGCGTTCGTCGGCCGACGCGGACGACGTCGTGCAGGAGGCGGTGTTGCGCGCTTTCCGCAGTTTCGACTCCCTGCGCGGCGCGGATGCGAAATCCTGGTTGCTGACCATCGTGAGAAACTGCCACGCGACGGCGCATCGCCAGCAGCAACGGCGCGCCTGGGTGCCGCTGCCGGAGGAACATGACGCAGAGGACGGCCGCGCTATGATCGCAAGCACTCCGGATCCGGAGATCGCCTCGATAGGAGCCGAACAGGAACGCACGCTCGCCCGATTGATGGCCGCTTTGCCGGAGGACCATCGTGAGGTCTTGGTCTTGAGAGAAATCGAAGACATGGACTATCGCCAAATCGCGAATATCACGAACGTTCCCATCGGTACCGTGATGTCGCGTCTGGCGCGGGCGCGCGCGGGATTGAAATCGCAATGGTTGAAAGACGCCGAGGGAGAACTGCGTGACGTGCGCTGATCGCCTGACCACGCAGGCCTATTTCGACGGCGAGGTCGACGCCCTCGCGGCCGCCGGGATCGAACGGCATGTCGCGCAGTGCGTGGACTGCCGCGCCCTCCTCAAGGACTTGGAGCAGACGCGAAGTGCCATCCGCAACATGGCGCAGCCGGGCGCACCGACTGCGCTGCGGACGCGGATTTTACGCGGCATTGGCGAGGAAGCCGCGGCCGAGGCGTCGCGTTCCAGCCCATTGCCCTGGCGAACGCGGCCGTTTTGGTTGGGAGCTTTCGGCGGAGCCGCAGGTGCCGCGATGACCGCGATGCTCGCCTGGTACACCCTGTCCCCGGCGATCGGCAGTCCCCTGCTCGACGACTTGATGACGGCCCACGTCCGGTCGCTGATGCCGTCGCATCTCATCGATGTGGCGTCCACGGATCAGCACACCGTGAAGCCGTGGTTTGCCGGCCACGCCGATGTCTCGCCGGTGGTTGCCGACTTTGCGCCGCAGGGCTACCCGCTGGTCGGCGGGCGCGCGGATTATTTCGCGCATCAACGCTCCGCCGTGGTCGTTTACCAGCATGGCCCGCACGTCATCAACGTCTTCAGTTGGGCCGAAAACCGGCGCCATGTGCCGGCGGATACGACGCGCAACGGCTATCGGATGATGTTCTGGCAGGTCGGGGATCTGAATTACTGCGCCGTTTCCGACACCGGCTGGGATGAGCTCGGCGCACTCGTGCATTTGCTGCAACAGTCGAGCGCCCGCGACCAGCGAATTTCGAACTAGCCGAGGCTCCGTCGACAGATCGTGGATCAGCCCATGGAATAAATCGCCTCGTCCCCGAGTCCTCTCCTTCGAAAACCACTCAAGGAGACGGTGATGTCGGACGAGAGACGCTTACACACGCGGCGCAACGCCCTTAAATGCATGGCCTATGGGGGGGCCGGCACCCTCTTCGCACTTTCCGGCGGAGTGTTCACCCCCGTCGATCTCGCGATGGCGGCGGCGGATAAGCAGGCTCTGCGCAAGCTCGGAAAGCCGCTGTTCGTGCAGATCAGCGACACGCACGTCGGGTTCAACAAGGAAGCGAATCCCGACGTCATGGGGACCTTCACGCAGACCGTCGATCTCGTGAACGGGATGGCAGATCAGCCCGCGCTCATCATCCATACCGGCGATATTACCCATTTGTCGAAGCCGGCCGAATTCGACCTCGCGCAGCAGATGTTCGCCAAGCTCCGCACCACCGAATTGCATACCGTCCCGGGCGAGCACGACACCACCGATGAAGCCGCCGGCGAGTACCTCAAGCGCTTCGGTCAGGCGTCCGCCAACAAGGGTTACTACAGCTTCGATCATTCGGGAGTCCACTTCGTCGCCCTCGTCAACGTGCTGCAGTTCAAACCGGGCGGGCTCGGCACCTTGGGATCGGATCAGCTCGCATGGCTCGAAGCGGACCTGAAGGGACGGTCGGCCAGCACGCCAATCGTGGTGTTCGCGCACATGCCGCTGTGGACCATCTACGAGCCTTGGGGATGGGGAACCGGCGACGCCGATCAGCTCATGACGCACCTGCGGCGATTTGGCTCGGTCACCGTGTTGAACGGTCACATCCATCAGATCGTGCAGAAAGTGGAGGGCAATGTGACCTTCCATACGGCCCGCTCGAGCGCCTACCCGCAACCCGCGGCGGGCGCCGGACCCGGACCCGGCCCGCTCAAGGTGCCCGCCGATGAACTACCCAAGATGTTAGGCCTCACCAGCGTCTCGGTTGCCAAGCATCCCAGCGGTTTGGCGCTGGCCGACACGACCCTGGCTTGAGAATAGGAACACGAATGAACATACGATGCAGTCGAACGTTGATTGCGATGCTCGCCACCGCTTTTGTTTGGGCCCCGGCGA
>Ga0307516_10002542_pt1 | contig 24269 bp, 12 predicted proteins | sample 19_EM_MG_FD_203310 | JGI IMG/M metagenome (GOLD analysis project Ga0307516, IMG submission 203310) | Populus trichocarpa ectomycorrhiza microbial communities from riparian zone in the Pacific Northwest, United States - 19_EM | ecosystem: Host-associated > Plants > Roots > Unclassified | place...
ATCTTCTTGTCTGCCAAAAACATCATTGATGACGTCATAATCTGAACAAACTTCAATCATGAAAGTTCTAGAGAATTGTCTCATCTTTCCAGGGTAAAAATTTGAGATCATTTGGACTTCTAGAACTCGAGATATGGGCTGAACACTAAACAGTGTCTGGGCTGCAGGACAGATTCGGACTTCTTTGTTGTTTCTGCAATTTGGACTTGAAAACGGCCTTTTTAAATCTTGGGCTCCACATGAAAGTTGTAGGCCTATGTCTTATCTTTCCATCCATATAAAATGGACCTAAATCCAAGATCTACAACTCCAGATATGACCCGATTACCGAACAGTGTTCAAGTTTGGACTGCACCAATCATCTCTTTTCTAAATTTGCCCATCTCTTTGTCCTTTCAATTTCAGTACTTCAACTCATCAATCAATTCTTTCATTTATGTGATAGGCCTGCATTTAAGATGAACATTTACCATAAATTAAAGGTATCTTATATTATTAGATATGTTATTATAAAACATGCTTTAGTTAAGGAGTTATTGATACTTCAAGTGCAAAGTGATGATATAAAACCTTGATAAAAATGCACTTTTGAGTACTAATCACTCTTTTGGATTTATTCCTTTAGCTGTTGATGAAATGGTTGGTCTTGATGGAATTAGAAAATCAAATATGGTGAACAAATTTCATAAGATTGTTTGGCAGCATCTAAAGCTAACAAATTTCACAGGTGTGTTATCTTTGAACTAGGTGATTGGGTTTTTGTGCATATGAGAAAGGAAATATTTCCAACTCATAGGAGATCTAAATTGCAACTAAGTGGAGATGGTCCATTTCAAGTTCTTAAAAAGGTTAACGACAATGCATATAAATTAGATATACTAAGTGAGTATAATGTTAGTGCGACATTCAATATTTCTAATCTTTCTTTTTCTGATGTAGGTGACTATTCAAGATTGAATTCTTTTGAGGAAACGAGAAATAATGAGAATCAACCAGCAATACCATGAGATCCATTACATGTTTCAATTGAGCCAATTACAAGGACAAGAGTCAAAAGGATCAAATAAGAGTTTAATAGGCTGATTTATGACATTTGAGCTGAGCAAGCTTCAAGAATTCATTCTAAGGTGGCATCAATTATGAAGTTGAGTTTGAAGGAGGATCAAGTCTTGATCAATGTGATCTAAGTAAAAGATGAAGTTGTTTAGGATATACTATGTAAACCCTCGAATATAATAATCTCATCTTGATTTAGTAAAATAAAATAAAATACAAAGGATGTGGATAAATGATTAAATCGAACAAATTAATTGGATTAAAAGAGAAGTTATTTAATGAGAGGGGTGAAATTGAAAATAATAATAAAGGAGTAAGAAGTTAGTAAAGAGAAAGAGAAGTAGTGGGGGTCAATGGATTGATAAAAGGAATGGTGGGGTCAATGTGAAAATAGAAGTAAATATGGGGGGCAAGATGCAAATAACAAAAGAACATAATTATAAATAAAAAAAATCTCTAGAAATCCCTAGAGTAATGGCTGGCCAAGGAGAGGAAGAAAGAGGAGAAAAGAAAAATTGAGAGGAAACCTTGTAAATTCATCATTTGAATCCAAAGAGAAGTGAGAGTAAGTGAATTAAGAGTGCTTCAAGTAAGATTTAGGAAGAAAACTTGGAGAATTTACTAGTGGGAAAGGAAGGGTTAGAAGAAGGAAGGAAGGAGAAGAGGAAATGGGGTTGTTCTCAATCTCTTGACTCATTGTTTTTGTAATAAAAGGTAACAAGCTCTCTTATTAAGTCACTTGAATTTGTTTGTGTTTTTCTTGAATAATTGAGATTTTAGAATACCTTCGTATAGGTTTAAGAAGTTTGTTAAATGATGATAGGTAGAGGCATTTTGTGTTTATAGTGGCTGGAAATGATGGAAAAATGCATGGGAAACGAAGTTATACTTGTTGAACTTAGAAATCAAAACTGGACAGGTTGTCTCTCAATTTCTCTACCAAGATTTCGACCTTAAGATGACAGAATTTGAGATACGTTTCTTCATGAAAGTTGTAGCAATGGATGTTACCTTTCAAATGAAATTGACCTTGCTTAAATTGGAGTGACAAAACACTAAATATGGAATAAAAACCGAAGATAGGTAAAAAACCGGGAATCAGCAGGACAAAGTTTTGGGTTTCTGAAATTTGTGAGTTTAGGCATGTAGATGGAAAAACTGGGTATAGTCATCCTCATGAAAGTTGTAGACCCATGTTGTAGTGTTCCAAAGAAACAAACCATGCATAAAACCGAGCTCTATAGCTCTGGTTATACTCAAAATACTAAACAGTGTTTGAGATCCGTTATGTTGAGCCACCTAAAACTTGTAAATTGGTAACTTCTGTTTGGAATTGTTTTTCATTATAAAATGTTGAATTATGAAGGTAGTATGTATATGTGTGTATGTGTGGTCAAGACTTGAAATTTAAATCAGTGTAACTATTGGTACAGGTGAAATTGTGGAAAATAAACGAGAGCAGGGGATGACTAACAAAGCACAGATTTCAGGTAGGTGTCTGACACTTAGATTTCTAATTTAAAGTCTTGTTTAATTCTTTAACTTAGTCCCTAATAAGATGTAGTTCAAATTTTTGTAATTATATGTAGTGTCTGAATGATGGTAGAACAAGTTCCTGGTTTGGGACTGACGCTTGGTGAATGGGCTGATGATTGGACTAGTGTCCTGATTTGGAACTGGTGCCCTGCGAATGGGCTAATAAACCAGTGTTCTGGTTTGGAACTAGTGCCCTGCGAATGAGCGATCAATAGAATTAGTTATTATTGGACAAGATTGGTGTGTTGATAGGTGAGAAACTATATAAATTGATGATAAATGAATTAACAAGCAAATTGTTAGTGTAATGAAAAATATACTAAATCATCTTAATTAATTTAATTATGTTTATGTAAATTACTATGCAGGTTCATCTCAGCAGCGTAACCCTTAGTTGATGCATGAGTGTTCCCTCTGTATAGTCACTTAAGTTAATAGGAAGATGGAAGAATTTTCTTTTGGGTTGTATATAACAATACTTTTAATTTGTATGTATAAAGTTATGTAGTATTATTTTGTTAAAATTTTAAGTAGTAATTTTAAAATTTAGAATCTTCATTATGCTAATGTATGAATGCAATTACGATGGTTAATTAATGGTTACCTCTTAAATCCTAGGATTCTTCTCATTTTTATAACTTGAAAATTGTGTGAATTTTTATCTTAAAAGTTTGGGATGTTAAAGTTTGAGACTTAGAATGATTGGTTTGTGTATGAACAATGAATACAAGATGTGTACAAATGATTTGTTAATAACTTGGGACCTCCTAGTATAGGGGAAACTCTGTCGAAATTTTGGTAGAAATTTCAATAAACTTTGTATGAGTTCAACAAAAAAAAAAAAGAAATTTTTTTTACCATGTTTCTTTTTTTTTTCTTTTTTATGGTTGATGCATTGGTTTCGGTAATGGGGATGTTACATACTAGAACTTGACTACACAACTTTATGTTAATGGTCATAACTTTTTAATTAACTATTGGATCGAGTTAAAATTTTACCAGAGATTTAAATACTCTATTTCTCCTATAAGGTTAAAATTTTGTTGCGATCATACATAAAACATGCCTTCCAATAAGGCCTAGAAGTTTCTATGCGGATTGAACTGTATTTGGCTTTATTCATTTATTTTAAAGTAATTTTAAACTAGTTTATTTTTTTATTTTAATTTCAACTTAATATTTCAATAAGGTTTATTTTGTTGAACTATAAATATATATTTTTGTTTTTAAGTTAGGGCAACTCATTGGTTTTTTTCAAAAATAATATTAGAGAAGATTTCTCATGCTCTTAGTTCTTTATAGAACTATTTATAACTTATTAAAAATTTCTTTCGTGTCGTTCAATCTTTATAATTTTGATTTTTGGTTCATCATAACCAACGAGTCGGGATTTTTATTCAATAATTATGGTTTTTTAACTTAAATAATTATTAAATCAAATTCTTTTCAACTTGATGTTAAATTTCTTGAGTTGTGTTCAATCTTAATTGTTTGTTAATCTTTTCACATCCTCCCCTTTCATTTACTGTGGTTGCACACATGGCAAAGGTAAGTGAAAATTCCCTCCTCTTTTTCCCATCATCCATGCAGGCAAGAACAAAACAACCCACCAATCTAAAATAACTTTTTTTCTTGTTTTGAAAAAAAAAAGCAAAGATAAAGTAACAGTGTTTGGTAGAAGAAATAAAAAACAAAGCTCCAAAAAATGATCCCAGCTACAAGATTCAATCTTCATTCTCCCACCATGCCTACAAGAACTCTAAAACCCATCAATTTCAACCACTATTTTTTTTTTAAAATGCACAACCAAAGCAACATTGAACGAAATGGGTAATATATTTCACCGTTTATTTTAGATTGATATTTCAACAATCAATATATATAGATATATATATATAGCTTTGGGTATATTATAATAACTATCTAAAGACTTGAATGAATTACAAGTTATTTTATATCTAAAATGATTTTAATTTTAAATTTTTTATTATTAAAGGGGGTGATTTTAAAAATATTAAGGATATTTTGAATAAAAAAAATATAAAAAACGTTTTTATTATTTAAATAGTTCATGTACTTTTATAATATATTAGAGAGAGTTTTTGAAATTTACCCAATAAAATTTTATAGAAAATATTTCTATTAGTTATAGTTATTGTTTTAAAACTTGGATTCGTTGGATCAACTTGAAACTCCATTCATCTTGAGTTTGGATTAATCCGAGTTAAAAAAAAATTAATTAACTTGGTTAAAAATTTTAGTTAACTTTTCATTTATTTCGAATTTTTTTTTATCAAAACAATATCATTTTGTTTTTTTTTTTAAAATATTTTTGAGATTAATCTATTCCTATAAATTTGTTTTTCTTTCTATTAAAAATAAATGTCCTGAACATTACTTCTTTTTCGAGAGATGGACCACATTTTATATCTCGGCAAACACTTAAGATAAGTAAAGAAATAGAATTAATTGAGCATAGTTAATGAATACTTTACATAAGAACCAAAGAATTGTTGAATTTAATTTAGAGTGATATTAATTGATATAACAAGTAAAGTTGTGATGTACAAATCTATTTGTTTCCCGAGTACCGAACAGGTGTTCGAGGAGGAGGAGGATAGGTGGAGAGTCCGCAATCCAACACAACCCATGCCCGTTTTTTAATGCCTATTTCTCTAAAAATAAGAAAGTAAAACACAAGAGAATCGGAGAGAGTGGAGGAGAGGTTTGTTTTGTTTTAGTATTTGTTGAGTTGGCGAAAATTTTGGTTATCTATCCATTCCTCCTCACTTTCTCAACAAACGAACGCTTCAACTGCATAATTTCACGGCCAGCTAAACATTCCTACTCTTAATACTCTTTTTTTTCCCCCTTCTCTCTCTCCCCTTCTCTTTCGGTAATCTGTCATCAAAACTTTAACAAAATAGAGCAAAAAAAAGAAGAAAAAAAGAAGCTCTTTTGGTCTCTTAATTTCTTCTTCTTCTTCTTGTACGTTTCTTGATTATTTTTCTTTTGTTTTTGGGCTTCTTTTTGTTTCTTTTTTAATGAACAGATGATGATGGCGTGGAGTTCTTGGGATTTGTGTGTGTGATCAGGAGGGAAGAGGGTGTTTTGTCCTCAGGTGGTGAAGATCTGAGGCTTTTGTTTCTCTTTTAAAGATATTTTAAAGGTTTTGCGTCATCAATCGAAAAGAAAGAGAAATGAGTGCATCAAGGTTTATAAAGTGTGTGACAGTAGGAGATGGAGCTGTTGGTAAAACTTGTCTCTTGATCTCTTACACCAGCAACACCTTCCCTACGGTAATTCAATCTCAATTTCCCTGACTCTTTTGTACTTTCCCTTTTCATGTTTTTTGGGAAATTGGGATATGGGTTCTTGAGTTTTGGTGGAAATGATAATGGGTTTCCTTTTGTTTCTATTTTCATTATAAATGTTTTTGAATTTGGGATGCGGTTTTCTGAATTTTGGTGGAACTTGAGTTGGGCTCTATTTAATTTCGATTTTGAGATTCTATGTCGAGTATGTATGTCATTTTATTTATGATTTGGTAGGATGGTAATTTAAGGGAAGGTCCTTTCTGGACATGTTTGCATGATTTGGTAATGTTTCGATTCATTTTGTTGATAAATAATCAATGGAGGTTAAGATCGTTGTCGAGTTTCTGTTTTGCTCCCAATTATGGATTGATCAAAGCTGAATTTTGCTTCTATTTATTAGTTTGGCCTGGCTTGACATTATTATAATGCAAGCTTTGGTTTTTCAATAAAGAAATGCCGTTAGTTATCCAAATTATTGTTTTCTTTTTTTCCTTCGCATTTCACGGAGCAAAAAAATTCTTTTATTTTGTTCATATTTTCATGGGATTTAATCAAATCCTTTACAAGAGGGTGTAATACCATTGCCTTATTTTATTGCATTGTTGTGATAAACAGGATTATGTGCCTACAGTTTTTGACAATTTCAGCGCAAATGTGGTCGTCAATGGTGCTACTGTCAACCTGGGGTTGTGGGATACAGCTGGTAATTCTACATAGATCTTTATATATTTTTTTGTGTTTGTGTTATTTACCTCTATATTTTATTTTGGATATGTGATTCTGCATGGATCTGACTTTGTTTTTTATTGAATCAGGGCAAGAGGATTATAATAGATTAAGACCATTGAGTTACCGTGGGGCAGATGTTTTCATACTGGCATTCTCTCTCATTAGCAAGGCCAGTTATGAAAATGTTTCTAAAAAGGTTGGAAAATAGATTGCATGAAATGCTGTCTTTTGTTTCAATACTAGACAAACTATTCCTATATAAAAAAATAAAAAAATAGAACATGCTGATGAGTTCTTACTTGACTTCTTTTCCAGTGGATTCCAGAGTTGAAGCATTATGCACCTGGTGTCCCAATAGTTCTTGTCGGAACAAAACTTGGTAAATTTTCGTCTATACATGGAATTAGATAGATGCGTTTGTAAGCATTTTTAGTGTTTGATGATTATGCATATGAGCTTGTTTGTTCAACTGCTTTTGTGCACAATTTTAATTTGCCCGAGAATTTTTTATATTAAAGTTGCTCAGGTATTGTTAATAGAAGTCTTTATTTTCTATTGTGCATGGTTGCATGTAATAATTTTTTCAGTTGCTGTTCAGTAAGTTCATTAGTCGATTTGTAACTAGTGTTGTCTGCAGCAACATGTGATTAGTAATTTGTTATGGAAAAGGATTTACTTTTGACCTGCTCTTTTATAATGTATCCTTTTTCTTTTAGTGGGATGAGTGATACTTAAAGTTCTGCTTTATGCAATTTTCTTCATGATCAATGTTTGCAGCTTGATTTTGTGAAAAACTTTCGATGAGTATTTAATGGGCATAAGTGAATAAATTGATGGGTGTTACTCTTCTAAGGAAAAAAAAGAGTAAGTTGTCAAGAGGTATATTCTTTTTGTCTAAACAAAGCTAGATGTAGCCCATAGTTTTACTACTTTCTTGGTGGCTTTCTTTTCCATTCTTTCATTATGCGCCTGTATTTCCTTTGACATGTGTATCATTAATTTGTGACTCATCATAAGGTATTCTAAATTCAATTTGTGATTTTCATTTTCATGGGACATTCTCCAAAATATACATCAGTTGGTTTTTTTTTTTTTTTTTAAAAAGTTAAGTCTTACTTTTTTTCTGGTTTTCAATGAGCTAGATCTTCGGGATGATAAGCAGTTCTTCATTGACCACCCTGGTGCTGTTCCTATTACTACAGCTCAGGTAAAACTCCTGACTGATTGTGTGTTTTCTCTCATTTTGAGCATTTACATGAATTGTTGTTTTTCCATTTTTTTAAGCAAATCCTTCCTATCACTCAACTATTGATGTTGTTGTCTTTGAATATTTAAAAGGGAGAGGAGCTGAGGAAGCTGATTGGTGCACCTGCCTACATTGAATGCAGTTCGAAAACACAGCAGGTATGAATATTTTACGAAGACATTCTCTTCTGCATTAAAAGCTTTTTGGGCTTATAAATTCAGTTGTTAGCTTGTTCATGCAGAATGTGAAGGCAGTTTTCGATGCAGCCATCAGAGTCGTCCTTCAACCACCCAAACAAAAGAAAAAGAAGAGCAAAGCACAAAAGGCCTGTTCTATATTGTGATTGTAACAGGTGTGAGGAGCCTTGGTGTTACCCATGTTCCTTTCCTCTCTTCCCATTGCTCTCTAAGAAGCTTAATTTAATGTCTTTCCAGACAGTAATGAGGATCTACGAAGCATCAGGTGGTTTGATATTGTTTTTTTGAATTATTATGGATCTCTAATAGTTGAATTGCATGCATGATTGCCCACCTCCTATTATGATTGCCCACCTCCTATTCATAACTCCTGGTTTTGATATGTTCTATGTATTAATAGACTGGAACATCCCATTAGGAAGACAACGTTGCCCAGCATGAATTCTATCAAAAACTTGTATCAGTTTCAAGAGCTTGGTTATGTTGTGCTACTAATCTTGCTTTGGTTTATTTTTACTTTCTTGTTTCTGATAAACTCTCTTACTTTCATCCCACATCAGCAATGTTCCTGAACTCCCATAATTTTTTGCCTTGATGTTGAATGATAATTAGAAATATCCTAGAGTAACAGTGAAAGGAAGAAAATAAGTAGGGCCACCGAGGTAATAGCATTGAATGATTTGGTTGTTAGTTCATGGTGGCTGGTGATAGCAGCGAGCCGTTTCAGATTTGTTATAGAGGTATGAAATGGGTTGGGACTCCGGTTTATTAGCCGCGCTACCTCGAGTGCTAATAGCTTTCCAAATTCATCTGTTCCGTAAGTTGTTGCAGGTCACGAGATGCTGCTTTTTCATTCTTTGTTTTCCCCTTTCTGAGATGCCGAATTTTTTTGGATTTCAACATTGTGCCGAACTTAAATTGCTATTAACATGCTATCCACAGACAGGTGAAGGGAGAGAGAAAGGAAGTGAATCCGGCAAGAAGGGTACTTCCTTGGGTGGGTTTCCATCCATTGTGCCAAACAGAAATTTATCAAATTCTTCATCCCTTTTCACCCATTCCTCGTCACAAACAGACTCTAAATGCCATTTTCAGAAAAAGCACTGACAGATGTTAGTTCCTTTCGGGATCTCATCCATCAAGGGCTAAGATTCCAGGGTTATTAGGTGCATATTTGTAGCTAGAAATGGTTTGCTATTATAGAGAGGAAACTCAAAGCTGAACCAATTGCAAGAAATCAAGGATGCCACTGTGGAACCAAGAACATTTGCTTAGATTCTTGCATTGCGCAAATAGAAAGAGCAACCAGGATTGAAATTCCATCCAAGCAACTACGACCTTGCTGGATTATAATAAACCATTAGTTTTAGAAAACAAGCAAGCATAGCGTAGTCGGGTTCCCACCCCACCCGCCCCCCACACACTCGAAAAAAATTAATAAATAATAATGCAATTTTGGAACTTCAACTATCTACAATACTTGTTTCCTTTAAAGGGAAAAGAAGGGTCTCTAGCATGCATCCCTTTCCATTCTCACTCTCGATGAGATAAACAATATCCATCCAAGTCATACAAGGATGTTTCACTCTGATCTTTCACGAATAGCATAATATTTTACCCATTCCAACTAGAGTTGAGAACATTACAGTAGCCCAGTCAAAGGCGGAAAACTTTAACATGGAATGCTTATTAGCAAACTGTAACTGAACAGACATGTCATACAGCTCTTTAAAAGATAACCGTGGTGTCATTCACCAAAACCTGAAAAAGTTGACACGGTTGTCTGTGCTAAAGAGTCAATTTAATTGACCATGAATAAAATACCAATAGATTACGGGACAACAACCTGATAAGCACACGGTTTCAACATTGCACTGGAATTAAACGTGTGAAGCTCCTCAGACCAGTATGTATGCAAGAAGATATACAGCCTATTCCATTCCGTGAATAAGTCAACAGTAGTCATGTTCGAACCAATAACATGAAAGTTGTTCTTGACATCCAGTCATCATGTCACACCTTGATGGGATCATATTTCTCACCAATTGCACCACCTTTCTGTTTCTGGAACTGAATGTATCCGAGTGTTCTGGATAAGAAAGCATCAGCAGCAGGATCTGGTGTACTGTTGTCACTTTGCATCTCGGTTGTAATCAATTCAATCAGGCTCTGGATTGCAACCCCAGTGATACGTGGGTTTCCCTTCTCGAAGAAGTAAAGATACCTACATACAAAAAAAAAAAAAAAAAGGGTTGTCATTTACATTTTCGAAGATCAAAAGACAAAATTATAGAGATGGAATGAAATAAGTTAATGGAATAGAACAATTACTTGTTCAGAATCTCAACAAAGAGTGACACTGATCCAGTGTTATCCCATGCCGCATTGGACATTTGTTGAGCAGCATTTGCAATTTCATAAAGCACTCTTCAGGCAAATCAGAACCCTGGTTCAAAAGCAGAAAGAGAGAAAATTTATCATAAACCATTGGGAAGCAAATCTCAAATGAACTCCGAAGCAGCCCACTCCTCTCACAATTCATCAAAGTTAATTACAGCCGTAACACTTCCTTTCCTACTGTATGCTACAATAGCATGCCACCGAGGCTGTCCAAGATGACATCGTGACAAGTTACCCTAATATGCATATTGCTGTCCCCTTAATAATGCTAAGTTCTGGTTTGACCATGTTAATCACCACGAGGCTTTATCAACATTAAAAGCTGGACACTCACCTCTCTCCAACTTTCATGTTATCCTGATCATCAACCCAGAATAGATGAGCACACCCAGAAACCGCTCTGCAATGATCAGGCTTTCCTTAAAAAAGCATAACTGAATACTGCTTAAGCAAGGTTTCATATCAGGGCCTTCACATAAATACACTTCAAAAGCATGATTTGGAAATTTTTAATTATAGCAAAATGATGCTATAGGATTACCCCCGTGGCCTTGTGCGTTAAAGTATCCCTGTTCTCTACACCATTATCAAATGCAGTGTGGTCACCTGTGCTTTTGAATCCTGTTGCAGCAAGCATGCAGGAGAGAAAAAATAACTGAATTTGCAACCCTGAGTAAATCAATATAAAGGTTGATTAAAGATTTGAATCAGATCAACTCATTTAGACTTCATATAGAATATAAGCTTGAGTGAAAAATTCATATGCAACAGGCTCTAGATCAGAGTCATTGGCAGCCTGGTCGATTAAGAATCAAAAGCAATATCAAATAAGAGAAGAAGATTATCAAATGGTTCTCGAAAGTATTTAAAAGTACAACTGCAGTGCCTATTCATGTACCTCAGCACATTGCAAGTACAGCTGTAATGCCAATTCAGTTGATGGAACAATCGACAGAGCCTCAATTGTCAGTAAGTGAATGGGTTACATCATCAGCTATTATGATGAATGATCATCTTTGTACACCAAAGACAACTTCCAGTGAAGTACCACCTGATTCAAGAGCTGAAATTTTTTTCTTAGGTGAAGTTGATGCCAATTCTGACAAATAATGACATTGTCATTCCAGAATGTTCGGCAGCAACTTCAAGGTTGTTAGCATTAGGCAAAAGCAAACCTTAAGAGACGAAAAGACAAGTGGGGGAACTGTGAAGGGATACACTTCGGTCGTCCTGTCATGATATGCTTCTTCACTGCAGACACATCTGCAATTCAGGGCATATATTACACATAAAAACAAGTTCAAAAACAAAAATACAAAATTAGGCTTGAACCATTCAAGTAATTAATCAACACCCCAAATTTGCTTCAAGTCAAATAACATAGGTGCAATACCAGATTTTAAAAGGAAAATGCACCTGAAACATTTCCTCTGGGTCGTCACTGTACAACATCTGAATAAGACGTGCAACGGAATTCTGTTCCTCTTTGAAATCATCTTCAGTAACCTAAAGATAAAGAGAAAAAAACAATAATAACATTACCCTATGCAATGGCTTAGTTTTTGAGAAGCAAAATAGAGGAGAAAAGGTAGATACTGTTAACTGGATAGCAATAAGAAACAAGCATAGCAAATGTAGTTATCAGCATTAAAGTTTGATTTTTTGCAGCAGGAATTTAATTACATGAAAAGTAAAGTAATTTCAAATAACCTCTCCTTCAGCTCCATCCAAATCCTTGATAAGCCCTTTCATTAATTCAAAATAACACCTCAACCTACAGAATAAAATTGAACTAAGATTGGGCATCTAGAGCATATTGGAAAGATCAACATAAACAAGGTAGAAAAACATACATCGTCGTTGTTTTTCATAGTACTTTGAATTATAACAGTTGCCATGATTTTATTTGTCTCGATATCAAGATATTCTGGCACATGAGGATAGTTTGAAAGCTTCAATATTGTGACAATATCGTTATATTTCTCTAATGGAGCACTCAAAAGAGCAACAATTTGTTTTGTAGCTTTGCTGTCGTCAAGCTTTCCTTTGCTGGATAGTTTCTTAACACATGCTCCCTGAGTATCAAACAAAAAAATCAGCTTGCCTGTTAAATATTCAATGGAACAAGATAATACACATAGGTTCTTGTTTCAATACATTAGTTAAAGAGAATCAAACCATTTTGCACGATCAGAATTCCAATATAAATGATCCATGTTTCTTAATTTCCTTGACAAATTTTCTTATAAGCTATTTCTGCAAGCCAAATTGACTGTTGAACACTGCCCAAAAGGCTAAACACAAGTTCTGGAAACTTTTCATTCATAAAAATTGGAGTACCCATCAGTCATGATTTTCGCTGTCAAATTTAATTTCTAACAATGCTTTCAACAGCTCTCTCTTCAAATTACCAAGAAAACAAATCTTGCCAACTCTTGAGTTAAGAAAAAAATCATCCCAGTTAGAAAGCAAGCTCCAGTAAATAATGTTATATAGTGCATGTATAAATTTATGCTCTGAAGGCATAACCAAAAAAATAATAGAGAACAAAACATAAATGTTTAGTAGTTATATCTCTAATTGCAATGTAAAGGCATTTTAGGCATCATACATACCAGAACTTGATCAGCATAATCCAACCGATCAGGGTGAACACGGAGAGTAAATGTATGAAGAGATGACTATAAAGTTACAGCTCCAAAAATCAGCATTTCAACTTGCGCTTCTATCAACTGCATCAACACATTTGTATTACTGTATTTCAATTGTTTTAGAATAGGCTATGTTGCCTAATCACAGAAATTTAACATATGGAGTCAAAACAGATATAAGAATTATCATTTTACAAAGAAAACAGTAAAATCTCTTGAATTTTTAGAGCTTTGGAAATGGGAAACTTTCAATTTCCAACAGAAAAACAACACTTCAACAACGATAACCAGAAAGATAGAGGATCATAGAATCCAATGCTCATCTCAAATAAGGTATTTAGTCACCAAATTTTGCTCCTTTGCTCCTTTTTTTGGCCTGCCTATCTGAAAAGGCTTATAAACAAAACTTACCTTTCCTATCGCGTGGTTCAATCTGGAGAAGGCTTCTACTTGCAAAAATTCAGGTAAAACTTCTGTGCTTGAAGCAGTGTAATTTGATAGCCTCTCCATCAATCTAGATAACACTGTCTTGATGTCAACAGATGGCTGAGAAACAAGTTGGAAACAATGAAAGTAGTTGGAATTGTTGCATTTATGCATACATTATAGAAGGAAGAGAATCACGATCATGTCCAAATAGAAACAGCAAATACAAAGTTACATACCTGAAGTTGGGGACAAGCACCACAAACAATATATCAAGAGTTTGCAAATGTTATTCATCAGGGAAGACTTGAATGATGCAATCCATCAAATAGAACTGAGCAATTTCACCTTTACTGGCAGGGTCATATTTGCCCTTGAAGAAGTTGCTTCTTGGTGTAAGCAGATATCAATCCCACATCCCACATATCCAATCAAGAAGATTGTGCTAATAATGGAAATAATCAATCATGGAAAGGAGCATCTCATGATCTCATGATAATTGTAAAACAATCCTATGACCATTACAAAACGAATCCTTGACTAGTGCTAGTGAATTTTATCTAATGATTTTATCTAATGAACATTCTTGTAATTCATTGTAATTATTTACTTGTATATCAACACAAATATTATATAAATAGAGATGTTGACCACAATTAATTTATATAGACAATTCCTTTTTAACACCCCCAACATAAATAATATATGATTACACATAAAAAAACAAGTAAAAAATCACTATAATAGCATGATTTTTTTTTTTACCCCAGTGGATATATAATCACCTTTAACCTTGGTCGTAACCAGCCATGGAATTAAAAGACGTTCAATTTAGATATAATAATACCATGTAAAATCAATAAACTTAAAAAATAAACATCACATACTTAAAATAAAAAAACAAACCATAATTTCTTGTATTAATTGTATATAATTGATGTTATCATCATCATTACAACTTCTATTATTCAACCACAATAGTTAATTGATTTATTTAGTATACTCCTTCAGGTTATCAAAATCAAAATAAACATCAGCATGGAAATCCTACAACTAGATGAAAACATTTAGGAAATTCTATAACTAAACATCATGCCAAGTCATCTAGTTTTGTGGAGCACATAAACCTGTCAAAAATAAAACGTATTAAGTGATAAGAATGAGTTATATTTTGTAACACAATATTAGCCATTTAACATACAACAATGACATTTTCCTTCATCTACACATGTTATTTACAAGCCCTTTAGCTTCTCCACATAATTTTACCCATATTTACCATACACATTACCTCTACCAACTATTGGTAGTGGCATAACACTTTAACATATTTATTCTTGCATTTAAATGATGAGTTATCCATATAACTCTAGAATTCAACATAAAGCACATAGTCCCCAATTCTTTTGGCCGACTCCTTTGATATGGCATAGGCCTATAATAGTGTTTCTTACACTAACACCAATAAGTAGCCCCGAGCATAAAGGTCCCCACTTTGAGACTCTTTTCAATCACCTTTTAGAGGTCCAATAGCATAATTAACAAGTAATTATTGTCCACCCATATCTATGCCAAAGATGTAAACCCAACGTCTTCCTAGTCTCCGCTCATGCGGCTAACTTTTATTCAACAATTACCTTGACACTTGTGGCCGGTACAAGAGGATTGAAATCAAGCCCATTCTTTATGGCCAAGTTGAAATAATCATTTAAAGTCTCACTCTTGTGACTGACTTCTATGCGTAAAATACGCATCCAATATATCTTTCTAGGAACCTCAATCCTAGCCCCACTCGTGTGGTTGGCTTCCATGAATATAACCCATACATACTTGTATCTTTAATATTTGTTTACAAGTTAAGCCCTTCATTGAAGTTAGCTTTCATACAACATTTAATTTAACATGAACATTATCAAATATCAATCTTAGCACCACTCATGTGGTCGGCTACCATATCGCAACACAATTCGCATGATATATATATCACAATAAGATTTCATCAGTCTTTTACTAATACATTACCACACAACATGTAATTTATATTCAATGTACTACTTAAGGAATTAAAACTTGTATATAATATTGAAAAATTAAAGAGGATGAGATGACTAACACCTACCTGTTCCTTGCACTGGTCCTGTCTCGCTTGTCTGGGATCCCATAACCAATGCCTATTTTGCATTACACATAGTCTCACATAAATTTCACTCCTTACATATTAAGAATGTACTTCTTAATATTCTTTTATCACTTTGAGTAACTTGTTACCCACAAATACATGTATTTCTTACAATATCACACTTTAAACTTAAGGTTTCCATCTCTTAACGTCCCAATATATGCAATATTATTTTGTAAGATTATTTCATGCATACACACATATTATATTATTCTTTTCCATATAATAATCTCTTATCTTCTTTAAACAACCTAATCAAAGAAGACCAAGAAAAGACCAAAACACAAAATCAGGCTACACCAAAACGGTAGCCAAAACAGTCTCATCGTTTTGAGAAATGGTCTAACCATTTCTCAAACCAGTCTAGCCATTTCTCAAAATGGCTTTTCCATTTTTGTTACTGAAAAATCTCTCTCCTCTTTTTTCCTAGCCGAAATCTTTACCCTTGTAAAAAATTTGAGTTTTACCTTCAAGATAAATCCTTACTGTTGCGATGTCGCGGTCACATAAATTAATTACCCAAACTTAAAACACAACACACAAGATAGTATAGAGCAAGCAAGGGGCCGATCCCATGAGGAACGTTTAAGTCAGATTTTTATGATAGATGATATGCAATTTGGGGGGGGGGGTAGAGGTTATCTAGGCTAAAGCAAAAGTAAACAAAAAACTATCAAGCGAAATTTAAATAAAACCGAAATTTATCAAGAAAACAAACCTTGGTCGCAAGTAAATATCCACCTATAGAATTCAAAACTGATTATAGAAAGGAGACGTCAATTTATACTATGAATATCTATCTTTTCTTATGTTGATTAGTTAACAGATCCAATATATAACTAATCCTAATCATCAAAAAACCACAATGTCCGCACTAGTAATTTAATTCAATGGCAGCCTTAAGAACTAGATGAGTTGATTAATCTAGACAACATAAGTGTCCACAGTCCATGTTTGATTTAATGAATCGAATGTTCTCCCTAAGGTTAACAATCTGGATCCGCCACAATTATTAATCCCAGTTGCTTCACAACTTTATATACCACAACTCCGGTTTTGATAGCAAACTTAGCAATAGATTGTTTACAAGAATAACTTAGAGTCCGCTCTAGCAATTAAAATAAACAATCATAGGAAATAAGCATAGGAGAACAAACATATTTATTTATCATATAAACTGAAAAGAAAAGGTAAAATAGATCTCACAGTCCTTGTAACCAAGAAAAAGAGCTTTAGCCTTGCATGTTTATTGAACAACTAACAAAAATGAAAGAAAAATGCATAAATTCGGGTTTGTGGGAGAAAGGGTTTGTGTTCCTCTCTTCTAGTCATCCCTCTTTTTTCTTTTCTCTTTTCCTTCTCTCTTTCTTTTTATACCCTAGGAAACCCTAGTCTCTATTTTACAAAATATTCCTCCCTTAAGTAAACAGTTTACATTTAAGTACTTCAATAACTATTTTTCTAAAAACGGGAAATAGACTTGCATGAAATCTTCAAGATTTGACTTAGAGGAGCTGAATTGCTGAAATAAAAACTTGGATATCGGTTTAGATGCTTTAGAACGTAATTTGGACTCGTTTCTTCACGAAATCTGTTTGCTGGCAGAAGTCAGTTGTCATCTTTGAAAAATCATATATCCCTCATATGACATCTTTTTTGTCTGAAATTTAGAGAGTTTATAGACCTTTGAGTCCGAAATCCAAAAACATTTAGTTTGCATCAATTGGAGTTCTGTAGCTCCAGATATTCAAGTCGGAATGGCCGAAGGTCAACATTGGCAGATTGCGAGATTTGACTTTGAAAGCAGATATTTCCATGATCTTCCTTATTTTATTTTCTTGCCTTAGATGTTCAGAAATATATGTATGTTAGCTTTTTATTGCCACTGGAATCACTTCATTTCGACCTCTAGAGCTTACGCTCTGCACAAAACATCGACTGAAGGTCAAATCTGGCAATTACCTCCAATTTACTCCTTTTTGCATCTTTCATCCAAAAGTGCATTCAAAACATGAAACAAAGAATATTAAGATATTTTATATATAAAACATAGGCAAAAAACTAGTTAAATGTTGATTTGGATGCTTCGGGATGTAATTTGGACTCATTTCTTAACAAAACGTGTTTGTTGGCAAAATTCATTTGTCATATTAGAAAAATCATTTCTCCCTCATATGATATTTTTTTTTGCTGAAATGTGGTACATTGATAGGTCATTGATTCGGGAATCCAACACAATTGAGTTTGCATCAAATGGACTTTTATAGCTCAGGATATTCAAGTCGGAATGGTCAAAGGTCAACACTAGCAGATTGCGAGATTTTACTTTGAAGGTTGTGATTTCCATGCTCTTCCTTTTTTTATTTTTCTTGCCTTAGATTTTCATAAAGGTATGGATGTTAGATTTCTAATGCCACAAGAATCACTTTATTTCAACCTTTAGAGCTCATGCTCTACACAAAACATCGTTTGAAGGTTAAATCTGCTAATTACCTCTAATTTACTCTTTTTTGCATCTTTAATCTAAAAGTGCTTTCAAAACATAAAACAAAGAATATCAAATCATTTTATATAAAAACATAGGCAAAACACTAGTTAAATGTGGGTGAAACTATCGAGTAATATGGTTGCATCACTTACAGATGGGCAACAATATAGTTTTCATGTGTGGTATGGACTCCATATTAATGTGGAATACTTATGGTGTATGAAAATAATTATTCTATCCTTATTATAGTAGGAATCTATTATTAAATAAGTTTCCAAGTCAGCTAAGAAAACTTTGCAAACAAGAAAATTAAAGAGAAGACAACTTCAGATTTGATTCTCCTAGCTTATATGAGACTTTTAAGGGGCAACAAATGATGAGGATCAGCCCAGTACTAAGTGCAATCATGTCAACGACCCATTGGAGGTGCCAATTGGGCCAATTACAAGAGCTGGGGCAAAAAAGCTTAAAAAGGCATTGAATGGGCTTGTTCAGATTTTTTATATGGAGCAAGATGGATCTAGAGGAGCTTGGGACATCTAAAGAGCATGAAGGACAACCTCTAATTCATCTAATTCAGGTCTAAGAAGAGCCCAATTCATGTGGAACAAGGGGCTGATGTGTCCGGCCCCATACCAACCTTGTCAGGCTTGTTTTTTCTAATGCTACAATGATAAAAAATCAACAATTTATTCTCCTAATTAAGTAAGGAAGTTGGCCAAATCTTATTCCTAAAGAGAGGAGGATTATTTAATGTTTTTCCTAACCTTAAAAGGGAAGTCATTAAATCAGCAACAAAGAAGGAAATTTGTTTCCTTATTTGTCCAAGTTAAACAAGGAAAATTAAGGATCTAAAAGGGGACGGCAGCACAAATTTTCCAAATCAAATTTCTCTTAGTTTATTTGAGACTTTTTAAGGGTGACAAATTTGATTCTAACATATTTAGGATAGTAATTTTTAGATTTTTATTATTTTATTCTTAGTCTTTGGGTTATTATTACTTATTTGGGTCAATTATAAGTGGGCCTCATATAAGTACACCTAAGGGGGGGTCTATTAAGGTTTATTTCAATTTGGAGTTAGTATAAATAAGGATATAATTAGACATGTAAGGTTACACAATTTTCAGATCAATAAACTGTTTTTGCCGCACTTTATGTGTGTGTTGGTGGGATACTCTCCCTTCCTTGGTACTCTAAAGAACTGAAAACGACTTATCAAATAACAACTGGCTTCATGGCGTCATCCTTATACTTCTCATTCGTGAATCAATATTCGTTGGTGGGGGTTTCCGTTTCCAATAGTGCTGATGCCTAGGTACAAGTTATCTTTGTGTCACACTCCTATCAAACTTGATTTACTTGGCCTTCCAGAAAATTGGTGTGTTTGCGTATGGGTTGTGTGACCACGTGATCACGAGGTTCACATCATTTAGGATATTAATTTTCAGATGTTTATTATTTTTATTATTTTATTCTTAGTATTTGGGTTGTTATTACTTATTTGGGTCAATTGTAAGTAGGCCTCATATAAGTACACCTAAGGGAGGGTCTATTAGGGTTTATTTCAGTTTGGAGTCAATATAAATATGGGCATAATGTAAGGTTACACAATTTTCATATCAATAAACTTCTTTTGGCACACTTATTGTGTGTTGGTGGGATAATCTCCCTTCCTCGGTTCTCTAAAGAACTGAAAATGACTTATCGAAGAACAACTGCCTTCATGGCGTCATCCTTATACATCTCGTTCGTGAATCAATATTTATTGGGAGGGGGTTTTCCATTTCCAACAGTGTTGGACTTGATGCCCCGCCCAAAAAAGAGACCCAAGCCCTAGTAGCCCTGCTAAATGGTGATTTAACATAGATTCTACATCTTGGAACCAAGCTAATTTTGGAGCAGCTTTGTGATAATGGAACCAACTAGCAAAAAGCATTAAGGCTACAAAGACCAATGCACCAATTGTCGTACAATACAATTGTAATTCACTAGTTATTCTAGATGCTCTCCAAATCTGAAAAAAAACCCGGAGGTTATTTGTATTCCTCAGAAACCCCCACCCACATCACCATTCAATATTTCTTGGCCCACTATTGGCCAAACTACTTGGGTGCTAGGCCCAATATGAGTAAGATCGCTTAGCCATTGGTGCCTGGGAACAAGTTATCTTTATGTCACACTCCTATTAAACCGGATTTACTTGGCTTTTTAGGAATTGATGTATTTGCGTGTGGGTTGCGTGACTACGTGATCACGAGGTTCGCATTAGCAAATCTGATCCTATCATATTTAAGATATTAAATTTAGATTTATTATTGTTATTATTATTTTCATCTTAGTTTAAGGTTTTATTTATATTATTTGGGTTTAATTGTAAGTAGGTCTCATATAAATCCATATAAAGGGTTCATTAGGGTTTGTTTCAGTCTAAAGTCAGTATAAATAAAGGCATAACTAGACATGTAAGGATTACACAATTTTCAGATCAATAAACATCTTGTTTGTCGCACTTTATGTGTGTGTTGGTGGGATAATCTCCCTTCCTTAGTTCTCTAAAAAACTGAAAAATGACTTATCGAAGAACAACTATATTTCTTCTCTAAGTGATGACTAATAATGCTATTTCTTCTACTACAACTTCATATGTTGTTGGCTCCTCCTCTTCAATCCTTCGTATGAATAGATCACTCCAAAATATTTCTCACCTTGTCTCAATCAAACTCGACCACTTAAACTATCTTCTTTGGCATAGTCAACTTCTTCCAATCCTACGCGGTCAGGATTTACTTAAATATGTTAATGGTGAATGTCCTTATCTTATATATGAAAGAACTGCCAATTCAACCACTCTATAAGTTAACAAAGAGCATGTAATATGGCATCGTGTTGATTGAATGTTTTTAAGTTGGATTAATGCCACTATATCATAACCTATTTTTGCATAGGTAGTCGATTTGAATACCTCTCAAGCTATTTAAAATGCTCTTGAAACCTCCATTTCTTCAACTACAAGTTCTCATATTCTTCATCTTGATATCAACTTCAATATACCAGGAAAGGCTCTCTCTTAATCAATGATTACTTGCAACAAATAGAAAACATTATTAATGCTCCTATCATTATTCAACAACTAATTAATGAAGTTAATCTTATCATTTATACCTTAAATAGACTTAAAAGTGAATGTAAGTCATTTTACATTGTTATTGGTGTGTGACAATCTCCAATTTCTTTTATGGAATTGTAATATATTCTACTTAGTCAAGAACTTCACCTTGAATAGGTTCAACAATCCTCTCGAGTTGGGAAACACAATACCTTTTTCATTTCCAATCAAACTCGCTCCTCTAACTATAGAGGACATTGTAGAGGTCGCTCCTCCTTTAATACTCGTGGTAGTGCTTGAGGATGAGGCAACCAATGATCTATAATCATCAAGGACATTCTGCTATTCGGTACTATTAGAGTTTCAATCATTCTTTTTAAGTCGAGGACTTCTAAAATGCCTTTGCAGTAATAAATCTAACTAATACTTATCAACAATGGTATTCAGTTATTAAGGTAACTCATCATATCTCATATGAGCTTCACAACTTAAATATAAATTTAAATTACTAAGGTACAAATAACTCATATTGGTGCAACTTATATTATAATTTCTCATTCAACTCTTGAGTTATATAACATTTTACATGTTTTATGAATTAAAAAGAATCTTATTTATGTTACTTAACTTACCGAAGATCTTAATTACTTAAGTATATTTGCACCTGATGGTTTTGTTATCAAGGATTGTGATATGGTTCAGCCATGTGATACAACCCAAGAAAGGTCAGATTCAGATTTTGGCGTAAACTACGCAACAATCTAGGTTTACGGCAACAATCATAATTCACAATCCAACCTTTGGATCGAGCTAAAATATTACATGGGCTCTCCATACATGTTGTCCTACCTTGGGTTAAAATTTCAGGTCAATCCGAGTTTGGAAGGCATGGAAATACTGGTCAACAAATGTTGTACGAATGTTGTTGTTTACGTCCTTTTGACTTGTGGACTTCCTATTTAGTTAGGATTCTTTTCCTACAAGGATGTGGCAACTGGTTTTGGGAATTTCTTAGTTCCACAAGGATCTTTAATGAGCTACAATATATTCTCCAAGTGTGGCAAGGATTCATTAATGTTTCAGAATCCTTTTCTTATAAGGATTCCTTATTCATCCTAGCTACACAAGGAAAGAAGGGCTAGTGTTTTAACATGTGAAAGTGATTCTTGCATTCTTTAGTTCTTGAACGTGAATATCTAACATGAAAGTAGAGAATCCTGTCGCAAGAAGGATCCTGACCTGAGTTTCCTGGTTTGATTCGAGGGACCTAATTTAATGTTTCAAGAATTTATTGGGTTAATTAAAGACCATTTTTTAGGATGTTATTTGGTTTTGTTGAGGGATTTTTTTTAAAAGGACTGGATTGGAAAACTTCATCATAATTTCATTTGTTTTGCGACCACGTTAGGGGAATATTTTTGCTTCTAAACAACGTCGTTGCAACCTTTCATTTTTAACAAACCACACTGCATATGAAACAACCCCATAGTTGAATTAATTAGCATGGTATTGTTCATTCGCATTTTGAGTACAGTGCCCCCCCGGTTTGCAGTTTCTTTCCTTTTTCTACAACCATTCCTGCTGCACACACGATCAAGATGAGGGAATATTAGAGTTGGTCTCCAAGCCTAAACAGCTGTAGAAACAACTGGCTTGGAAGGGAAAGAAGGAAAGAATGTGTGGCGGTAACATAGATCCTCAAGGCTAATATCAAGGAATCATATATGGAAAACAATTACTGCAATATAAAATACCATAGATGTAGGAATTGATGGGTGCTGGTTATGGAAAATAAATCACTGTAATATAAAAGACCATAGACATAGGAATTGTGGGGGCTGTTTATAGAAGAGAATCTCTACAATAATTACTAGAATTTTTCCACGAATATCATGTGTAGAGTTTCCTATACATGTTGATGCAACCATATTATTCGATAGTTTCACCCACATTTAACTAGTGTTTTGCCTATTTTTTATATATAAAATGCCTTGATATTCTTTATTTTATGTTTTGAAGGCACTTTTGGATGAAAGATGCAAAAAGGAGTAAATTGGAGGTAACTGGCAGATTTGATGTTCAGTCGATGTTTTGTGCAGAGCGTGAGTTCTAGAGGTCGAAATGAAGTGATTCTAGTGGCACTAAAAAGCTAACATCCATACCTTTCTGGAAATCTAAGGCAAGAAAATAAAATAAGGAAGATCATGGAAATCGCTGCTTTCAAAGTCAAATCTCGCAATCTGCCAGTGTTGACCTTCGGCCATTCCGACTTGAATATCTGGATCTAAAGAAGTCCAATTGATGCAAACTCAATTTTGTTGGATTCCTGACTAACAGTCCTATAAACTCTCACAAGTTCAGCAAAAAAAGATGTCATATGAGGGAGATATGATTTTCCAAAGATGACAGCTGAATTCTGGCAGCAAACAGGTTTCGTGAAGGAACATGTCCAAATTACGTTTCGAAGCATCTAAACCAGCGTCCAAGTTTTTATTTCAGCAATTTAGCTCCTCTAAGTCAAAGCTTGAAGATTTAATGCAAGGCTATTTCTTCTTTTTAGGAAAATAATTATTGAAGTACTTAAATGTAAACTGTCAACTTAAAGGAGGACTATTTTGTAAAATAGGAACTAGGGTTTCTTAGCATATAAAAAGAAAGAGAGAAGAGAAAGGGGGAAGCCAGCCAAGAGGAGAAAAACTCCCCCTTCCTCTAAGAAACTCGAAATCATGCATTCTTCCTTCTTTTTTATTAGTTTTTCAACAAACATGCAAGGCTAAACACTTTTTCTTGGTTGCAAGGACACAGAAACCTTCGGATTTCAAGAACTATGAGATTTATTTTACCTTTTCTTTTCAGTTTATATGATGAATATGTTTGTTCTCCTATGCTTATTTTTCCTATGATTGTTTATTTTAATTGCTAGAGCGGACTCTAA
>Ga0307516_10002543_pt1 | contig 24259 bp, 33 predicted proteins | sample 19_EM_MG_FD_203310 | JGI IMG/M metagenome (GOLD analysis project Ga0307516, IMG submission 203310) | Populus trichocarpa ectomycorrhiza microbial communities from riparian zone in the Pacific Northwest, United States - 19_EM | ecosystem: Host-associated > Plants > Roots > Unclassified | place...
GTGAATGCAGTGGTGGAGCAACACCTCCGAGCATACGTCGCGTATCTCCAAGACGATTGGGCGGATTATCTCTTTCTGGCAGAATTCGCAGGCAACAACCAAGTATCAGACACCACGACCTTGTCGCTGTTCTTCGCCAATTGCGGTTTCCACCCCCATTACGACTTCGAGCTGGACATTCGGGTGGATGCTCCGGAAGAGAGGGAGGCACAAACTGCAGCAGAACGATTGGAACTTATTCACGAAGTAGCCCGAACCGAGATGCGATACGCCCAGCTACGACAGGCAGAGGGGCCAGACGCCCACAGGACTCACGCACCAGCCTTCCAGCCCGGTGACCTCGTGTGGGTGGGCGGCCGGAACTGGAGAACGGCTCGCCCAAGTCGAAAGTTGGAAAACAAGCACCATGGACCCTACCGCGTTGTCCGCACCATCGGAACGCATGCCTACGAGTTGGACATACCGGCAACCATACAAAAACACCGAACTTTCCCGGTATCACTCCTACATGCTGCCGCTGACGACCCGCTCCCTGGCCAGGTAGTTCCACCACCCCTACCGGTAATCGTTGAGGGCGAAGAAGAGTGGGAGGTAGAAGAGATTCTGGACAGTAGGAGGACGAGAGGACAGTTGCAGTATTTGGTTAAGTGGAGGGGGTTTGCGGACCCAACATGGGAACCTGAGGAAAACCTTGTCGAGGTGGAAGCGGTGCACATTTACCACGGACGCTACCCAGAGCGGCCGGCACCTCTATGGGCTGCCCTCGTGGGAACTCGGGCCTAAGGGGGGGCTACTGTCACGGTGCGTGCCAGCTAGGCCTCGACCCTTGGCGCCATCTGGAATGCGGGAGGAAGGAATGTGGAGTGACGCCGAGCGGGAGGATGGAATGTGGAGTGACGCCGAGCGGGCGATGGATATCCTTAAAAGGAGCCGTCGCCCACTTCTTTCTTTCTTTTCTTCTTCCCTTTCCTTCCTCACGCAACAACTTGTTTGTTTCCCTGTTCTCCGATAAAGAATCTTAGTCCTCCCCCAACAACCCTCTTGTCCTTGTCCTGCCCGGTCCTTGGCCGCCGCCGCGCGCCGACCTTGTCCTTGTCCTGCCCGGTCCTCGGCCGCCGCCGCGCGCCGACCCTGTCCTGTCCTGTCATCGGCCGCCCGCCGCGTGCCGACCCTGTCCTGTCCTGCCATCGGCCGCCCGCTGTGCGCCGACCCTGTCCTGTCCTGTCATCGGCCGCCCGCTGCGTGCCGTCCTCGTCCTTGTCCTGCGACCCGGAGCCCAGCCGGCCCGGCCGTTACAAAAGGGGTCTATCTATTAGTGATGAGTGAGCCGAACCTTGCAAAAGTGCAAGCGTTAGTAGTGGCTTGGCGCTTTCTATTGTCATCGTACTCGTCGCGTCTTTCATGCCATCATACTCGCCACGACTTACTTGCCGCATCCTACTCGCTATTGTCCTCGCCGCTGGCACCCTCATTGACATCGTACTCCTCACTGTGTATTGTACAACTTCCCGGTGTCTCTGTCACTCTAGGAGCTGCGCTAACCTTGTCACAAAGCTCGCCACATAATCGTCGCGTCTTACTCGCTCCCATACCCGCCGCGTCCTACTCACTGCCACACTCGCCGCGTCCTACCTGCTATCGTTCTCGCCGCCGGCACCCTCATTGACATCGTACTCCTCACTGTGTATTGTACAACTTCCCCGTGTCTCTGTCACACTGAGAGCTGCGCTAACCATGTCACAAAGCTCGCAATCATACTCGCCACGTCCTACTTGCTATCGTCCTCACCGCTGGTGGCGTGCTCATCGCCATCCTCCTCATGGTTGTCGTGCTCATCGCGTCGTGCTCATCACATTGTGCTCATCGCGTCGTGCTCATCGCGTCGTGCTCATCCCGTCGTGCTCATCGCTTCGTGCTCATCGCGTCGTGCTCATCGCGTCGTGCACATCGCGTCGTGCTCAACACGTCTTATCGTATTTGCCAACTTTCCTTTGTTTCCGCGCTAAGTGTGGCAGTAGCATATATAGATATACATTAGATAGAATGAATAGAACTGGACTGAGTCACTATGCCTGGAACCCACTGCGTGTTTGCGTATGCAACAAGAGTATTTGCTACGATGTTCCGTGCCTTGACAGACAGCGTGACCGTGGTGCCATGACACGCATCGTCCGGACGCCATTTGCCCTGACACGGCTGCGCCCAGAAGGAAAATGCCCTGACATGGCTGCGTCCAGAAGGAAAATGCCCTGATACGCTCCGTCCGGTAAGCAGGTGGCATGGCGAGCTGTGTCCGGACGCACGGCGCCCTGGCATACGGCGTCCAAATGCACGGTGCCATGGCGAGCTGCGTCCGAATTCACATTGCCTGTGCGTTTCGCATTGGGTCCGGTATGTACCCTGCCAGGGTGCGTCCAGGGCGTCCCGAGCGCCTGGTGCGTCCGGACACAGTCTGTGCGTCCGGACGCAGATTTTTTTTCCTGATGTCCGTCTAACATCAGGACTCGATCGCTGCGCCCAAGGAGAACACATGATCGCACTCGGCCGCCGCGCGGCCAACACTCTACTTGCGGCAACAGGAGAAAGGACGCGCAAGCAGTAATAGTAAAGGAAAGGAAGACATACAACTTAATCAAGGGAAAACAATACTTGTAACGAACATGGGAGAAGGACGCATAAGCTCAATCAATGGGAGACAACAAACGTAGCGGACAGGAGAAGGACGCACAAGCAACATAGAAGAAACAAAGGAGAGGGGTCTAGACCAGCCAGCGGTCGGGGATATCGCTACCGGAGCGATATGGAGGAGATCGGTCAAGGCGTCTAAGCGCGGAGGATGACCGTGGCTATGGTAGCGGAAACGAGTACGAGCCACAGGGCGACAAGGGTGAGAGTGGCACCGGCACCGGCGCCAAGGAGCCTGTCGCGCCAGGTTCGTGACAGTATGTCCCCTGTCCACACCGAAGCTCCGGCGAGGTCATGTCGGGTTGTCAGGGTCTGGCGGCGGATGGGGGTGCGGTAGATGCAGACAGGCTGGCTAGCCTGCTGCCGGGCTTGAAGTTGTTAGTTCATTCGCTGTTGTTCGGTGATGATGGCTCCCAGGGTGTTGGTCATCTGCTGGAGTTGCTGTTGGTCCGTGTCGTGGAACTCGTTCATCCACTGAGTGAGCATCCGGTGTACGACATGATTGCGACGGGTGTTCCAGGTGGTTGTTTGATGTATCATGGTGACGATTTCTCCCAGAAGGGTGAGTTGTTCATCCTGTAGTGCGGCGGTCATGGTTGCTGCAGCGATGGCATCGGTGGCATGGTCGGGAGCATGCCCCGCCGGAGTGGCCTCCCAGTCTTCCTGTGGTGGCCTGATGTCGGCCAGGGGGTTCCGCAGGGCAGCGGCACTGCAGTAGAGGTGGTGGTTTTCCATGTTGACAAGGAACCGGCATTCGGGGCAGACCCGCGTTCCCTTCTGCCAGTCTGCACAGGCTTTGCGTGGGTTTAGGTGTTGGTTGCGGATTACCTCCGCTAATTTGAATGGATGGGCGTGAGCTGCAGGGCCGGTGGTTGTGCCGGCGGCAGTCGTTTCCTCGTTGCGGGTAGTAGTTGTCATCTTTCATCTGGCGGTGAGCGTCGCAGTAATCGTCGTAGCAGGCGGTCCAGTGTAGGGAGGCATGATCGTTGGCGCGGGGCTGTCCCCCAGCAGACAGAGGGGGTGAAGGTGCTGGTGGAGGGGCATTCCATCTGTCCGTGGTGGTGGCATTGGCAGGAATGCCCCAATTGTTATCATGTATGTTTCAGTGTTGGCTTGCTCGGTGTTGGTGAAGGTCCAGCCTTTGTTGGCATCAACAGTGGCGGTGGTAAACATATTTTTAGTTTGGAGGGGATGGTTTCTCTGGGTATTGCTTGTGGAATTGCTGGACGATGTCGGGCGAGTTTTCGAAGTTGCGGGCAGGATACCAGGTACGATCCGGGTCGTGGAAACCGGTCCACTTGACTCAATACTGGATCTGGTTTCTGTGGTGTCGCGAGTCGAGGATTTTCTCCACTTCCCACTGTTGCTGTTCTTGGATGATAATGGGAGGTAGTGGCGGCTGGTGATGTCCGGGGATAGGTTCTGTACTGGCTGTGGGTTCGAGGAGGCTGATATGGAAAACTGGGTGGATTTTGACAGTGGCCGGCAGGTCCAACTTATAGGCGCGTGAGCCTACTTTCTCCAGGATGGTATACGGGCCTATTTGCTTATGGTCCAGCTTGTTCGATGGTTGGGTTGTTTGGATGTGTTTTCACCGCAGCCAGACTTTGTCGCCTGGGTTCAATACCGGGTCCGGATGTCGTGCTTTGTTGGCCTGCTCCATTTGAGCCATTTGCGCTTCTTTGATTTCTGCTCTGAGGTCCTCATGCAGCTTCCTTAATGCCTCAACATATTCTGATACTTCATCTGTTTCGTCGTTCCTGGTGCCGAGGTCTGGCAGAAATCGCGGGTGGTATTCATAGTTGGCAAAGAAGGGGGTTATTTTTGTGGTTCCGGTTTGGGTGTTGTTGTAGCAGAATTCGGCAATTGGCAGTAGTCTTTCCCAGTCGTCCTGTTGATAGTTGCAGTATGCCCGGAGATACTGCTCCAGGGTGGCATTGGCCCTTTTTATTTGTCCGTCTGTTTGCGGGTGGAAGGCTGTACTGAGGTTGCGTGATATCCCGAGTGCTTCCGTTACTCGTTTCCAAAAGTCTGAGGTAAACAGGGACCCTCTGTCTGATGTAATACTGCTTGGCAATCCGTGGGGTCTGATTATCTGTCGGAGGAAGTGGTCTGCTAGGTCTTCGGGGTTCATGGTGCCATGGCAGGCGACGAAGTGTCCCATTTTCGTAAGGCGATCCATTATTACCCATAACACGTCTTTTCCGTTGCTTGTTGGCAGCGTAGTGATAAAGTCCATTGATATTGTGTCCCATGGCCAGTGTGGGAGTTCGAGTGGCTTTAGCAGTCCAAATAGCACATGTCGGATTGGCTTGATGCGATGGCAGGTGTCACAGTGGTCGACGTATCTGTGGACGTACTTTTATTATCTTGGCCAGTAGAAATTTCAGCTAACGAGTTCCCGGGATCTTGCTCAGCCCGGGTGTCCCGCGGCTTGCGCGTCATGGTGGTCTCTTAATATGCGAAGTTGCAGGGTATCGTAGTCAGGGATCCATATGAGGCCGTCGTACATTAGCAATCCGCTGTTTTCCTCGCATAGCCCTAGCGCGATCTTTCCGTCACTGTTGGTCCCATTTGCCTTTTTCCTCCAGATTTCTTGGATCTCTTTATCTGCGGCGCTTAGTGTCCGGATTTCGCTCAGGAACTCTTTGTCTATTTCAAGGCTGATGGTTTCTGTTGTATTGGCTTGGAGTACTTTGACATGGTTATCGATTCAGGGTGCCTCAAAAGCTTCTTTGGGTAACAGGATTCGGCCGTGGTTCTGCTGATGTTTCATATCCCCTTCCCTGGGAGAGTCTCCTGACTCTGTAGACAGGATGTCTGGCTTGCTGGCCAATTTCCCGGGTCGGTATTTGATCATGAAGTCATAGTTGGCTAGTCGTTCGCCCCACCTGGCTTGCCGTAGGTTAAGGTCTTTCTTCGTTTTCCAATATTCGAGGTTCTTGCAGTGGTCCGTGAGAATCGTGATTTTGGGTCCCGTTGTTTTGCAATAAGTATCCCATTTTCGTAGTGCGTCTACGATCGCTAGTAGTTCCTTGTCGTGAATATCGTAGTTGTGCTCTGGATCCTTGAGCTTTCTTGAGTAGTATGCCACGGGGTGTAAGATCCCTTTTTCGTCGGGTTGTGAGCAGATTGCTCCTATGGCGTAATCTGAGGCATCTGTTTCGACGGTAACAGGTCTTTCCAGATCGAAGTGTTGTAGTATAGGTTCCATGATCATTGCTTTCTTGAGTGTCTCAAATGCCTCTTGTTGTTTATCATTCCATTCCCATCCTTTTTCCTTCCTTGTGAGGGAGGATTGGGGTGTTGTGATTTTGCTGTAGTCTCTGATAAAGCGCCGGTAAAAGTTGGCAAAGCCGAGGAAGCTCTGGATTCCTTTGACGTTTGTTGGTTCCTTCCATTCTTTGATGGTCTGGATTTTTTCTTCGTCCATTTGCAGTTACTGTGGTGATATGACGTATCCCAAGTATTCTATATCTGTCGTGTGGAATTCGCATTTGGATGCTTTCAGCATGAGCCCAGTTTCCTCAACTCGTTTCAAGATTGTCTGGACGTGCCTTCGGTGGTCTTCCAGATTTTGCGAGAAGATGAGGATGTCGTCCAGATATGCCACACAGAAGATATCAAGGTATTCGCTCAGAATCTCGTTCATCCATCGTTGGAACGACGCCGGTGCATTGGTCAACCTGAAAGGCATGACACAGTACTCGTATAGTCCGTACTGGGTTCAGAAGGCTGTTTTCCATTCGTCTCCTGCTGCGATTCGGAGGTTGTAGTAGGCGTCTCAGATATTGAGTTTGGTGTAGATGGTGGAACTGGATAGTTGATCCAGAGACTCTCCGATTAATGGCAATGGTGTCCGGTCTTTGATTGTGATCTCATTCAGTTGTCGATAATCCACACATAGGTGTAGTCCCCCGTCCTTCTTCTTGACAAAGTGTATTGGCGCCCCAGCCGGAGAGGTGGATGCCCAAATCCATCCCCGCTTCTCATTGACTTCTAGGTATTCCTTGAGAGCCTTCATTTTTTCTTCATTCAGGGGTCGTAGGGGCTCGTACGGGGGCATCTTTCCATCCTCCAGTGGAATGTGGTGGTCGTGAGTATGGTGGGGCAGAGATGCTGTCGATTCTTTTTCGGTGAATACTTCGAGGAACTTGTGATATTCCAGCGGAATTGAATTTTCGCTGGTTTTGGAGTTTTCCTTGATTTTGTTGATGACGGTCTGGCATACTTCCCATGGGTCTGTTTCGCCAATCTCCCAATCTTCCAGTGTTTTCCTGTAGTATTGCTCTGTGGCCTTTTCCTCCGGGACCGTGTTCGCTCTTGGTGAGCTAGGTAAGCATTTTTCGGCGCAGTGGTCCGCGTGGAATTTCACAGTATGATTTTTCCACCCTATCACCGGGTCATAGAGCTTGAGCCATGGAAGTCCTAGGATGATTGGCGCATTTCCGATTGTGATGCAGTGTAGCCGGATGTCTTCCTCGTGATGATTGATTGTGAGGTGGACTTGGGCGTTGTGGGTTACCGGCCTGCCGGTGACCTCGCTCCCGTCCACAGTCAGGATCCGTCTTGGTGTCACTTTTTGCTGCATTGGGATTCTGCTTGCTTCGGCATAAGCCTTGTCGACAAAGTTCTTGGATACCCCGCTGTCCACTAGGATGGTGGTGTTGTATTCGTTTCTGTCGGTTCCTAAGATTCGTACTTTGATCATGATCTTTTCTTCGCGGTCGTACCTGGTTGTTTGTATTCTGTAGGGTGGGTCTGGTTCTGCAACAGGTTTCTCCCTCAGGTGGCTGTTGCCTAGGCCTATTCCCAAGGGCTGTCGTTTCCCGCCGGTTCGGATTCTTTCCCTGCTTCATTGTTTATGGTGTCTTCTTCGTACGTGGCTTCTGCTGCCCGGTATAGCCTCCTCCATGGGACTCGTGCTTTCTTGGGCTGGGGGCATTCCTTTGAAAAGTGCCCCTTATTCCCGCAATTGTAGCATTTGTCCGTTTGTGGTCGTTGGGGAAACCGGTTCAGCATTCTAGGTGCAAACTTGAATCGTCAGGTGGCGTCTAGGTCTAGCAGGTCCCCCAGAGGTACTGACGACGGTTCTTTCGTGTGGACATAGAAGCGCGCTTCTGGGCTAGTTGCAGGTCGTTGATTAATGACTCCGAGGTTGCATAGGTGGCTATCCGTTTTAATGGCCGTGGTGGCATAGTCCACCAGAACGGTGGCCGGTACTTCGTTTATGACCAAGTGCCTTTTTACTTCTGGGTGTAATCCATCTCGAAATCGAGCGATACACACGTTGTCCACGTATGGGAGATCTGCTTTGATTCGCTGGAATTCCGCCCAATAGGTTGCTGCTGTTCGGTTTCCCTGCTGGATTTTCTGGAATTTCTCGAACGCTATTTCCTCAGCGTCTACTTGGCCGAAAGCATGCCTCATGTTGGTTTTCAGTTCTTCCCATGTTAGGTTGATTCCTCCTTCCTGGTTGAGAAAAGTTTCCACCCAGTTCCATGCCACCCCTTGGAGTAAGGAGGATGCATATCCCGTCTTTTCTCATTGTCGTCGAATCGGTTCCCCTCTGTCCTGAACTTTAGCTCACACTGAGCCAGGAATGTTTTGAATTTTGCTTTTTCTCCTTCGAACGGTTCAGGGTCCCGGAGCTTTGGGTAACTCTTCTGCGGCAGTCTGTCGCGTGCTGCTAAGAGTGTTTGCAACATCTCCGTAGTTAGCAAGTGGGGTCCGCTTCCCCCCGTGCCTGATCCTTCCGCCATTCTTCTAGGTTGTTCTGGTGACTCGGGTGTCTGTGGTCTTGATTGTGGTTCCGGTGTCACAGGGCTCAGGGCCCGCTGGTCGTCGGGGACTTCCCTGAATTCTCAGAGGTTGAGGGGATCCTCGGAGTCTTCATTGTAGGACTCCACTATGGGTGTTGTCTTGCTACGTCAGGTGTCGATTTGGAGATGCAATCTAGTGTCAAGATCCTGCCTTGACTACTCTGTGCTGCTCGACAGGTAATATAGGCTCGGTTTCTTCGGGGCAAGCTCATAGTCACACTTCCGGCGTACTCAGGCGCCACTCGTAGTCACACTTCCAGCGTACTCACATGCCGCCCGTAGTCTCCCGGTATCCGTCATGCCCAGCGTGGTCTCGTTGCGGTCTTCTCACACACCTTGCGTGGGCTTGTTGTTCTCGCGGTATCCATCACACCTGGCGTGGTCTTGTCGTGGTCTTCTCACACGCCTTGCATGGGCTCGTTGTTCTTGCGGTATCCGTCACACCTGGCATGGTCTCGTCGCGGTCTTCTGACACACCTTGCGTGGGCTCGTTGTTTTCGCGGTATCCGTCACGCCTGGCATGGTCTTGTCGCGGTCTTCTCAGGGGTGGTGGTCACAGCGCCGGTTCACGGGTAGAGAGAGGTAGGTCTGTGGAGAGAGATAATATGCGACTTCAATCAATTGCGCTCAGTACTACAGACTGTATGTGCTCCTCCAACCGTACCACCCCCATGGGGCTTCCATCTTTCCCGTTACCACCGAAAAGTAAACGCACAGCACCAAAGGAATCGTAAAAGCATGGCACCAAAGAAATCGTAACAGCGAGTGACCATACAGAAGGACTCATGACAACCCGTCCTCCCCATTGGCCGAAATCAAAGCGTTTTGTGGGTACATTATAAAGGAGACTTGCGGTGGAAGGAAACTTCGGTAAAGGAGGCAGTGCAATACCTTTACCTTTTGAGCGCTCTCTAGGCGGCCATCGTCGTGTCAGTGGTTGCCACGTTGTCGCGGCGCATTCCCAGCGTGATCTTGACATAGGTGGAGCAGCTTCGGTCGGAGGCTTTGTGTGGTTGTAGGCAGTTGGCGCAGCAGATCGGTGGGTGGTTGCACCAGTGCCCTGCTCTGCAGTTCGTTATCGCACACGGATGATTCTTGGTGGGGTGGGGTTGTGCACACACAGCACAGGTGTGGTTGCTGGCGGTGCAGTGTTGCGTTGGGTGCCCAAAGATCTGGCATTTGTTGCATTGGGTGGCGGGGCCGAAGGTGATGTATTCGGCAATAGTGCATTCGCGGTTGAACATGGCGAGGCTGGTAGCACTGAGAGACTTCATTGTCATCTCACCTATAAAGGTGACGATCATGGAGGAGGCCTCTTTACCCTGGCGGCGTTCAGGGCTGGTGAGCCAACGCGGTGTCTGGCCCATTCGGAGGGACGGGTAGGATGATTCGATTTCGGTACGGGCGGATTCTGGTGTGGCGGTGGTCGGGATGCCGTGGACGATGAAACGGGTCCACCGCCAGCTGACCCTAGACAATGCGATTGGGAATTCGTGGAGTGCCTTCTCGAGGATGGCTAGGTATGGTTCGTAGCTGGTGCTCAGGTGCTGAGGCGCGACCATGAAAACGAGGTTGTTGGTGGCAGTGATGTTTGCCAGGATGAGGGGCGGGTGTTCGATGTCGGCATGGGTCGTGATGGTCTTGTTGGCCACTTGGAGTGCGCGGTCTGCGGCCTCCTTGCGGTCGTTGGGTATGGTCGTGAGGCTGAAGATTATCAGCCTGTCCGCCGTCGGGTAAGACTTCGGGAGGATTGTCTCCTTTCTGGCCTTTTTCTTGCTCCTGACCTCTGTAAACTCCCTCAGCTGTTTTTCTGCTACCTGTGCGTAGGTTGGTGCAGGACCTGGGGGAGGCCTGGTGGTGGTGGGTGGCTTCTGGCGTTGTTGGGGGAGTGCCGGCACAACCCTAGGGGCTACGGGGGCACCGGCGGAGATAGGGCGTACGGATAGGGTGGCGATTTGCTCCGAGAGCTTGGTGATGGTGTTGGTCAACTGGGAGATTTGTTTCTGCATCTCCAGGTCCCTCTCCTTCATCTCTTTGAGGCCAGGGATTTTGACGGTAACTGATTGCTTTGCGAATTGGTGTGTCATTTCGGCACGGATGAAATGGCAAATCGGTTCAAGTAGCCATTCAGTGGTGTCGTTGGTAGCGGTGGTGTGGTCCAGTTCGGATTTCCATGCAAGGAAACTGGCCAGTGTGTCGGTATCGTGGTCCCAGTCGGGCGCATAGTCCAACTCTGCATTGAACATGTCGAGGGGGATGCTCTGTTGTGGGGTTGGGATTGGGGGCGGTGGTGGTGTGAATGTGATTGGTGGTGGGGTGGAGGAACTCCCCCCAAGCAATGGGTTTGTTGTTTGGCTAGCTTTGCCCTTTGTCATGGAGGCAAAGATGGTTGCCATGGTGATGCAGAGTTTTCGTGGACAGGTGTCCACTTTCCGGAGTGGGGGTGGGCGTTGTTCGGTTACCAGGCGACCGCGACGTGGAGCGAAATCGTGCGGGCAGCAACAACAAAGAAGTGACAGGTGGCCAGCGAGTTCGTAGATGGAAAGACCGTGGAGTTATGAAGCTCCAGAGGGTATTTCCAGCGAAATCGGTGGTGGGAATAAAAAGTTGTTTGGTGGCGAACGAAAATTTTGCGGTGGAGTGAAGGATAATAGATTGCGTGAAGAAGAATCTCCAGACTAGCTACCGCACCCTTCCTTTATACTTTTCCTTCCCTCTGTGGAATCACAGCTTGTCCGCAAGACTGACACAGTTCCTCCGTCTAACATCATGACTCGATCGCCGCGCCCAAGGAAAACACATGATCGCACTCGGCCGCCGCGCGGCCAACACTCTACTCGTGGCAACAGGAGAAAGGACACACAAGCAGTAACAGTAAAGGAAAGGAAGACTGACGTACAACTTAATCAAGGGAAAACAATACTCGTAACGAACATGGGAGAAGGACGCGCAAGCTCAATCAATGGGAGACAACAAACGTAGTGGACAGGAGAAGGACGCACAAGCAACATAGAAGAAACAAAGGAGAGAGGTCTAGACCAGCCAGCGGTCGGGGATATCGCTACCGGAGCAATATGGCGGAGATCAGTTGAGGCGCCTAAGCGCAGAGGATGACTACGGCTGCAGCTGCAGCAGCGGATACGAGGACAAGCCACAGGGTGACAAGGGTGAGATTGGCACTGGCGCCGGCGCCAAGGAGCCTGTCGCGCCAGGTTCGTAACAGTCGCAGCGCCGGTTCATGGGTAGAGAGAGATAGGTCTGTGGAGAGAGATAATAGATTGCGTGGAGAAGAATCTCCAGACTAGCTACTGCGCCCTTCCTTTATACTTTTCCTTCCCTCTGTGGAATCACAGCTTGCCTGCAAGACTGATACAGTTCCTCCATCTAACATCATGACTTGATCGCCGCGCCCAAGGAGAACACATGATCGCATTCGGCCGCCGCACGGCCAACACTCTACTCGCAGCAACAGGAGATAGGACGCGTAAGCAGTAACAGTAAAGGAAAGGAAGACTGACGTACAAATTAATCAAGGGAAAACAAAACTTGTAACGAACATGGGAGAAGGACGTGCAAGCTTAATCAATGGGAGACAACAAACATAGCGGACAGAAGAAGGACGTGCAAGCAACATAGAAGAAACAAAGGAGAGACGTCTAGACTGGCCAGCGGTCAGGGATATCGCTACCGGAGTGATATGGCGGAGATCGGTCGAGGCGCCTAAGCGCGGAGGATGACCGCGGCTGCAGCAGCGGAAATGAGGACGAGCCACAGGGCGATAAGGGTGAGAGTGGCACTGGTGCCGGCGCCAAGGAGCCTGTCGCGCCAGGTTGGTGGCGGCAACCACGTCTCGGACGAGGAAGCAGGCGACCTCCAACGAGCGAGGTAATCGGGGCGAGCGTGCTACGGCGCGTGGGGTCGTTGCAGTAGTGTTGGCTGCTCAGGTGGCCCCATTTCTCCCCGTTTCCTGCGCTCACCCGCTGCCTCGCCCCCGGCGTCTTTACTGCCCTGCTCATCCTCATCAGCTGCTTGCACTTCTCCGCTCCTCGGTGTCTGCTTCTTGCACTTCCCCGCTCGTCGTCGTCAGCCTTTTGTACTTCCCCACTCCTCGGTGTCAGCCTTTTGCACTTCTCTGCTCCTCGGCGCCACCCTCGTATTGTGCCAAGTGCTATTCAGTTCTGCTTTTGGCTACACTTTCTGCACCCTCCCCTCAATCCGGTTTTACCAGCAATGAGGTTTGGCGTGCATCAGGAAAAAAAAATCTGCGTTCCAATGGAGACCGGCATTAGAGGCATTGAGAGTGTTGGGAAAAATGTTAGATTCCAATTTGGCATTGATACGCAGTTGGCATGCCGGTAACAGACAACACGTAGCCTCTCCGTTCAAACGCTATACCAGGTGTGGCATTTACTATCCATGCAGAATACCTTACTCATTTCCGTTGGAAGGTAGTCCGGAGGTCGAATTATCCTGTCCACGTAGCGCTTCCGCCCAAACGCTATGCCAGGCAGTGCATCTACAACCCGCACTGAATACCTTACTCATTTCCGTTGGAAGGTAGTCTGGAGGTCGAATTATCCTGTACACGCAGTGCTTCCGACCAAACGCTACGCCAGGTAGCGTATCTACAACCCACGCAGAATGCCTTACTCATTTCCTTTGAAAGGTAGTCTGGAGGTCTAATTATCCTGTCCACGCTCTGCCGAATACACCACCTGGTGGAGTGTGTATTATTCTGGCAATACGCGCCTCTCGGCCATTAATTCAATACTTGACGCATGGTATTTGGCACCGCAAGGTTGTTTTAGACGTAATACAATACAATAAGATAGCTGACTACAGTCAAAACAGAGCAATCGTTCAACACAAGGAGAAATGCCATTCCAGAGGCTAGTAAACCTCTTTCCAAGTAGCTAAATCAATGTGGCTGTTCACTATCCATCCTTTATTCGCGATTCCCGAGCAGCCGGGTTCTTCTGGAATTAGATGCGCTGCACCAGCAATGGTATCACTGCTGATCACAGCGTAGCCTCTGCCCGCTGAAGGTGTAACCACTTTCACCATACCAGACGCTCTTTCAGGTGTACATCAGGAAAAAAAATCTGCGTCCGGACGCACCAGACGCTCGGGACGCTCTGGACGCACCCTGGCAGGGCACATACCGCTCCCAACGCGAAACGCACAGGTAATGTGAATTCGGACGCAGCTCGCCATGGCACCCTACATTCGGACGCCGTATGCCAGGGCGCCGTGCGTCCGGACGCAGCTCGCCATGGCATCTGCTTACTGGACGGAGTGTGTCAGGGCATTTTCCTTCTGGACGCAGCCGTGTCAGGGCATTTTCCTTCTGGACACAGCCATGTCAGAGCATTTTCCTTCTGGGCGCAGCCGTGTCAGGGCAAATGGCGTCCGGACGATGCGTGTCATGGCACCACGGTCACACTGTCTGTCAAGGCACGGAACATCGTAGCAAATACTCTTGTCGCATTCGCAAACACGCAGCAGGTTCCAGGCATAGTGACTCAGTCCAGTTCTATTCATTCTATCTAATGTACATCTATATATACTACTGCCATACTTCGCGCGGAAACAAAGGAAAGTTGGCAAATACGACACGACGTGTTGAACACGACGCGATGAGCACAACGCGATGAGCACAACGCGATGAGCACAACGCGATGAGCACAGCGCGATGAGCACAACGCGATGAGCACAACGCGATGAGCACAGCGCGATGAGCACAACGCGATGAGCAAGATGTGATGAGCACGACGCGATGAGCACGACACCTATGAGGAGGATGGCGATGAGCACACCGCCGGCGGCAAGGACAATAGCAAGTAGGATGTGGTGAGTATGATTGCGAGCTTTGTGACATGGTTAGCGCAGCTCTCAGTGTGACAGAGACACCGGGAAGTTGTACAATACACAGTGAGGAGTACAATGTCAATGAGGGTGCCGGCGGCGAGAACGATAGCGGGTAGGACGGGGCTAGTGTGGCAGCGAGTAGGACGCGGTGGGTATGGGAGCGAGTAAGACGCGACGATTATGTGGCGAGCTTTGTGACAAGGTTAGCGCAGCTCCCAGAGTGACAGAGACACCGGGAAGTTGTACAATACACAGTGAGGAGTACGATGTCAATGAGGGTGCCAGCGGTGAGGACGATAGCGAGTAGGATGTGGCGAGTAAGTCACGGCGAGTATGATGGCGTCAAAGACGCGACGAGTACGATGGCAATAGAAAGCGCCAAGCCACTACTAATGCTTGCGCTTTCGCAAGGTTCGGCTCACTCATCACTCATAGATAGACCCCTTTTTTCTTCTCCTTTCACCTCGTCCTACTCGCCGACATTTTTCTAATTGACATCTTACTCATTGCGCCTTTCTCACCATCATACTCGCTGCGTCTTACTCGCTCTCATACTTGCTGCGTCCTACTTGCGCACACTCGCCGCGTCCTACCCCCTATCGTTCTCGCCGCCGGCACCCTCATTGACATTGTACTCGTCACGTTGTATTGTACACCTTCCCGCTGTCTGTCACTCCGAGAGCTGTACTAACCATGTCACAAAGCTCGCCATCATACTCGCCGCGTCTTACTTGCAATCATACTCGCCGTGTCTTACGCACACTCATACTCGCCGCGGCCTACTCGCTATCGTTCTCGCCGCCGGCACCCTCATTGACATCGTACTCCTCACTGTGTATTGTACAACTTCCTGGTATCTCTGTCACTCTGAGAGCTGCGCTAACCTTGTCACAAAGCTCGCCACATAATCGTCGCGTCTTACTCGCTCCCATATCTGCCGTGTCCTACTCGCTGCCACACTCGCCGCGTCCTACCCGCTATCGTTCTCGCCACTGGCACCCTCATTGACATCGTACTCGTCACGTTGTATTGTACAACTTCCCGCTGTCTGTCACTCTCAGAGCTGCACTAACCATGTCACAAAGCTCGCAATCATACTCGCTGCGTCCTACTTGCTATCGTCCTCGCCGCCGGCGGCGTGCTCATCGCGTCGTGTTTATCTCGTCGTGCTCATCGCGTCGTGCTCAACGCGTCGTGTCGTATTTGCCAACTTTCCTTTGTTTCCGCGCGAAGTGTGGTAGTAGCATATATAGATGTACATTAGATATAATGAATAGAACTGGACTAAGTCACTATGCCTGGAACCCGCTGTGTGTTTGCGAATGCGACAAGAGTATTTGCTGCGATATTCCAACCCTTGACAGCCAGCGTGACCGCGGTGCCATGACACGCGTCGTCCAGATGCCATTTGCCCTGACACGGCTGTGTCCAGTAGGAAAATGCCCTGACACGGCTGTGTCCAGAAGGAAAATGCCCTGACATGCTCCGTCCAGTAAGCAGATGCCGTGGCGAGCGGCGTCCGGATGCACGGTGCCATGGCGAACTGCGTCCGAGTTAAGCAGGTTGCGTCCGAAGCGTCCAGAGCATCTAATGCGTCCGGACGCTCAGGACGCAATTTTTTTTTTTCCTGATGTACTGCCTGCAGCTGGGGTCGTTGTTTGGACGAATGTGCACCAAAAGTGTACTCCGCCGGCGGAAAGCTTAAAGAGCTTTAAAAGACAGTACTGCAGGCACCCTTGAAGCGCACCATATGCCGGTTCTTGATGCTGACGTTGGTTGGAAGCCTTGACCCATACCCAGTCATGGCAAGCTGGTTGACCGTACCAGGATTTTTCACCCGTGCATCAAACGTATTGAATCTTCTGCTCACCGTACATATTGCTGAGGGGCACTCGTATTCCATGGGAAATGTTTACCGCACACTGAAGTAGGTCTTCAGGACCAATTTTGATCTTCCTGGATTGAAGAAAGCAATTCGTCTCGTGGCGTATCGTATTTTGAAGGTGGTAATCAGGTACAGATTCGAGTAGCTTAGCGAAGGTGACGATCTTTGCCTGTCTGGAGGAGTGTTGCTCCAAAGTAAATTTCACACCAGGTAAGGAATCTTCAATGGTGTCTCTACCACTCTCGGTTTTTTCGCCTCTTGTCGCAGCAATATTGAGTCGCTGTATAGCAAATGCATCACTGCGTTGGTAGGATTCAATTATTTGTCTGTAGATATAGCCAGACCGGTTCGACTTGTTGTATGGATCCTTCAGTTGAGTACAGTGCGAGCTTTCTCCAGTCTCGGTAGACCACTGCTTGAGAGATCCATAGTGTCGTATCTGCTCCCCAAAATGAAGTAGCTGATGAATCTTGGGAAAGTTAAAATCACTATCTTTTTCGTGGTATTCAACCATTTCAGTGTCGATAAACGTCTGCCACTCCTTGCGCAGTCTTTCCTGCTCGGTGCCCGCTTTTCCTTGCATCGCCATATCTCGCTGCTGGATCAATGTCTTCCGATACTCCTTTCCCTGGTCGGATACCTTCTTTGTGACCCGGAATTGGCGGAAGACACGCTTGGAGGTGTGAAAGCATTTCAGAGCCTCATCCATGAGTCCCAACGTCTCTTCATCATGGGATTCGTATTGAGCATAGAAGTAGAACTCCACTAGAGCTCGGCATCACTCTATTGCCTCATTGAAAACGCCATGTTGGGAAGGGGATGGATTTCGTAGAGCGCAGTGTAACACCCCAACCAGAAACCGAGACATGGTCTTGATCTCCTTACCCTGCCAACTTGACACCTCCCCGTATGCCTTCTGAGGTTGCGCCATATCCAGATATGGTGGTACCGATAGCCAGATGTTGTTGAACTCCTCAAGATATTTATGCTGCTTGAGAAAGTTGTGTAGCCATCCCAGGAGGTGCTTCAACATTCCCAGCTGCAGTGTATGCAACAAGTCGGGTTTTGGGAGGTCACTGACAATGCAGTCGAGATGCCAGAGAACATTCGAACCTTGATGGACCTCGTGACGAGTAAGATGTGCCTTTGCTGCTGGGGTATCCATATCGTAGAGCCTTCTGTATAGGGTGTGATCCCAACACTCACAAGGTTTGACCGGAAATTCGCCCATTTCTTCGGGTGGGCATTCGCACCAGTAGCAAATGCCATTCTTGATGTTGTGAAGGTCTCGGTGTTCTGGGTAGTCAGCGATCCAGACGGCGGGTGATGCAACACAACGCCTGAAGTAGTCATCGGCACATCTGGTATAGAATATGCGGCGGTCCACATCCATTAAGGGTCCGAGAACATGACGTAAGATGTATTGCTGTATCATTCGATTGTGCTCCTTCTGAGCATTATATTTAGGGGTGGGAACGTCACGCATCTTAATCGGGATTGGTAGAAGAGCTATTAACAATATGCCGTGGTAGCTGGGTGCCATTCTGATAGTGGTTGATAGGTTTCCGATCGTCATATATACCGGCCACGCTTTCTTGTCACTGTAAAAATTTGTTAGGTGTGTTGCATCGGAAAAGAAAATCATCAGTATGACGGTATCGCCGTTGTCTAGGGAGCTCTGTACGATTGTCAGAAAGCCGTACACACCTTCGAGAGTACTGATTACTAGGGAGGGTTCCAACCTGCTGTTCCCACCACCAGTCTGCGGTGTGCATCTTGTTATAAGTACGTCTTCCATCCTCTTCAAACCGTTGCTGAGGAGCATATGAAAGATGATCCGCATATGCTGGCTGCTTGAGAAGCCACTTCGCACACTCGATAATGTCTCGATGCCAGAATTTGATCGGCTCTTTGGCATGCTGTGCGTTCCAAACGACATTTTCCAAGTGGCTTCTCTGCCATGAACTGGCTCCTAGTCCGTCCTCCATTTGATTGAGTATCTGCCGTAAACAGTAATTGGACTTGAGCGAAGTCTTTATCTCATCCTTGACTCCAACCCTCCCCTTTAGCATTTTGTCAATGCTCTTTGCGCTGAACTTCTCAACTATCACCATCTTGGCAAAGTTGAACTCTTCTTCGTTGGCAAATGGGTAGTATGGATCTTCGTTGGCGTGCGTGAACTCATCGGGTCGAGGGATGTAAGCGCAGGGAAGGCCAGCATTGGCGTATGTGTGCACGGTAGGGGCAGCTTTCAACTCGCCTGCTGGTAAGTTCGTGGGTTCAGTGCAATCGTCGTTGCCAGCTTCGTAACTAAGTTGGCTATTCGGGAGCCAGGTATGTGAGGAAGAGCGTATGTGCTTCGTGGGCTGGTCTTTGTCGTGCGGAGAATTTGCTTGTCGTTTTTTCGATGCCCCAAGTTCTGACCAGTATTTTGGATGGTCTTTTTCGATGTGTTTGTGGAGCTATGTTCGCAGTGTAAATCTCCTAAAACAGTATGTACACAGTAGGCTCGAAACCCATATTTGTGACATAATTCTGGTGTGATGGGTGAATGCTGAAGATAGTTAGTAATGCTTGTTGTTGGCGAGTGGAGAAGTGGCATTATTTTCTTTGTTAAAATTATAAGGAGTTTGATTATTAAACAATATAATTCCTAACTGACTAGTACTAAGTGGGTAATAGTAGTAATCGGTACTAAACTGATCAAGATGACTCTGCCGAATTACTGCTAGACAACGCACTTCCGATGATCCCAAGACAGAATAAATGCTATTCCAAATGTCATTAACACCTTTATTCAAGATATTCCCGAGATGCAGTGCATTTTGCTGTTGCAAGTAGCATGCCGGAAAGGATCCCGATTTCCGATGCCGGACAAGTGCTATTCCAAGTGTCATTAATACCTTTATTCAAGATATTCCCAAGATGCAGTGCAGTTTGCTGTTACAAGTAGCGTGCCGGAAAGGATCCCGATTTCCGACGCCAGACAAGTGCTATTCCAGGCGTCATTAATACATTTGTTCAAGATATTCCCAAGATGCAGTGCAGTTTGCTGTTGCAAGTAGCGTGCCGGAAAGGATCCCGATTTCCGACGCCGGACAAGTGCTATTTCGTACGCGTTGAATAGCATCGATTCAACTTGACTCTACCGAGTCTGTGCAGTTTGCTCAGTGGGATAAAGCTCAAAGAAGAATGTTGACACCGGACATATGCTATCATCCTTCTTGCTATATAAACCCCCAGATCCGCCCTGCCAGCACTCTCTTCAACCAAACCGATACTGAATCTCCTGTACAATCCTCCAGCACTTCCAACGTAATTGACATTACTTCCCAAGTAGCATCTATTCATCAACACCACAATCCAACCGTATACCAAGACATGCCACCCAAACGAAGGTTGCAGGCCCCAGAGCCGTCAGAGCCGTCAGAGCCCTCAGAGCCATCAGGGTCATCTAAGTCACCAGAGCCGACCCCGAAGCCGACGCCTAAAGGTACAAAGAAATCAGAGCAGGAGAAGAAGCTGACTTCCCATGGTGTTCAGAAGGACGGAACCCCGAAAGCTAGAAGCTATACGATCCTCAGATTCGAGAGCACGAAGGCGCGAGCTCTGCAGGCAGAGCATATCCGGACGTTAATACGGCAGTCCGGATGTACTGGCGTAAAACATGAGAACGTCCACAATCTTATGTACACCATTCTCTTCAGTGACAAAACCACTCTCCTCCACTTCCGCCAATTCCAGGGAATGTGGGAATACCGATCGCTTAGCCCTGCAGCGGGAGGGCCACGGGCAGAATGGTGGGCAGCCTTCCGCTGGTTCCTTCGCGAATGCTTTTCAAAGGCGAAAACCCAAATCGACAAGTCGGGCTATAGCCTTCCCCAAATCTATAGCGATGAAGTGGGCAAATTAATGCCTGCTTTAGCCACTTCGGAGGGAGACAACTGAACAAAGGGGAAAGGCCGGGCCAGACGTGAGGAAGCAGACGTACCAAGTCAAGCAACACAGCCGGTTTGGCCACTTCTACCGTCAATAAACCTCTTGCCGGCTGGAGGGGAGGGAAGATATGGGTACCAAAATGACCCGCCGCCGAGAATTGGCATGCTTGGAGGCAGTGGGAGTAGCCTACATGCGTATGTAGCCGTCATCATCGACCCGGATAAGACTTGACACAGCTCTTGGAATGGTGTCCATGACCTGTACGACCCCTTTGGCTCTGCAGTGAGCCAGACCTTCACAAATGTCACCAGTCTCACGCTGCTGGCTCTTTTCCAGTCAGTAAAGAGATTGTCGTCAGACTGCCAGCCTCGTGCAATTTACGGCTGCCTTGTCCGACTGCACAATCCAGTCGGCACAGTCGATGAGGATGGTGTCCCAGATCCCGTCCAAGAACAGAGGGCTTGGGAGATGGAGCAGACCTACTTGTTGGGAGAGGACGACGCCACCCTTCTCTGGTCTGACAGGACCATGAAATTATTCTTCGATACAGTTCAAAAGCCACCTTGCATCCTTGTCATCCTCCGACACAACCCCGCCCATGGAAGAGGTGATACCCCTCCAAGAGGTCTACAGGTAACTCTGGATACCATGGGAACCGTGATCTCGGCCCCCCCTATGCCTGCATCTCCGCGGGCCACTCCAATTACCACATGTGACATCATTGCCGTGATGGACCGCATCGAACGCATGAAACGCCGATTGGAGGAGGAGCAACAGCCCGTAAACAATACAGTCACCGAGCATGGCTTGGAAAAGGATCCGATGCTCGTGCGCACACGCAAGTACCTAAGGACTTCTGAAGGCTTGCCAGGCATTAGACACCACTCCAGGAATATCGAAGACGAGTTGCAAGGTAGCGTAGACCATGATGAGGATTCGGCAGATCATGCCAGCAGCGACGAGGTGGACACAAGCAGGAAGGTCAGGACGCCGCGACGGGGAGGACTACATCGCCATCTTCAAGATGATGCGAGTGGCGACGAGACCGACAGAAGCAGAAATGTTAGGACGCCGCGATGGGGAGGACGACATCGCCGTCTTCAAGATGATGCGAGTGACGATGAGACCGACAGAAGCAGAAACGTTAGGACGCCACGATGGGGAGGATGATATCGCCATCTTCAAGATGATGCGAGCGGCGACGAGACCGACAGAAGCAGAAACGTTAGGACGCCGCGACTCGGAGGACGACATCGCTGTCTTCAAGATGATGCGAGCAGCAACGAGACCGACAGAAGCAGAAACGTTAGGACGCTGCGATGGGGAGGACGACATCGCCATCTTCAAGATAATGCAAGTGGCGACGAGACCGATAGAAGCAGAAATGTTAGGACGCCGCGACGGGGAGGACGACATCGCCATCCTCAAGATGATGCGAGTGGCGACCAGACCGACAGAAGCAAAAACGTTAGGACGCCGCGACTGGGAGGACTACATCAATAGTCGATTATATCGTTGGAGAAATAGGGGTGGAGAAAACTGTTAGCAATTTTGGGTACTCAAATTTCGGCTTAGGTATTGTGTGTGTTGTATAGTAATCGTCATACATCTTAGTAAGGGTGAACAATTTACAGCTGCTTTTTGCAAAAAATTTGGGCATATCCGATTCCCTCTCTTCCAATATTCATAGAAATAGGATACCATGGGTGGAATAATAGACACTCCTCCTGGTGTTGCGTATGTGCTTACGAATTCGTTGCAATAGACGAGCATACTAGATAGTGACAAGCACTCCTAAGACGACGTTTCAATGGAAGCTAACAACCTACTCTGTGTAAAGATTAAAACGACACGGTTGAGGTGTTGTAGGACTAGGGTTTCGTGTTAAGGGTAGTGGGAAGATGCTAATATGGTTACTAGAGGGCAAGTACTTTCATATAAAAAGGAAGCCATCATCTGTCGTTGTTCCCTCTTCTCTCTCCTTCTTCACGCCACCCACCAACTCATACTACTCTACCCTCATTTCTCACTCAGAATATAAAACCCCACTCTGTACGTATCATTCATTCTTCCTTCTTACCTTTCACATCGCCCATTGACTTGCACAGATCTTCTCACTTCAAACATCGACCATGCCGACCCCACGTAGGACCCCCAATTCGCAGGCTGTGAAGATTCACGGCGGGGCCCAAGATTCACAAATTCAACCCCCAGCTAGCTCTCATCTCGAGCTCTCCAAACTCACAGCTGTCGCGGCAGGCAAGAGACCCCTCTCAACATTAAGCAATGGTAATGCTCGCAAAAAGATGAGGAAAGCTCCGTATGCTACTTCTGGAATAGCTCAAGACTCACGAGAAGTTGTTCGATCATCGCGGGCAGGACTTCCGCCACCAAATACACCTTCAAGTGCACCGGGTCCAGCTGTCAAGGTGACCTCCTATTCGCTGAGAGGAGGACATATTGACAACCACTCTTCTCCGCTATCTACTGCCAGATCGACTCCCCTTCCCTCGCCTTCACAATTGTCGGACCTAGGTTCGGTGGCATCCTTTGCCGGTCATCCAGGACCCCGAAGTGCACTACATTCAGGAAGTTTGGAATTGGCCAGTGTGCTGGAAGCAGTGAAGCGATTACTTGAGTGGTACTGCTACAGAGTATCCCTAAGTTCATTAATCCTGCCGAGGAGATGATGAATGTCAGTGCCGAATGACACTTCAGGCATTGTGTTCGCTTTTCATGCTGACACTAATGTGTTTTAGATTATTACCAGGCTGTGGCCAGATGTCAAGATCCTGCCTCGACTACTCCGTTCGGCTCGACAGGCAACGTAGGTTTTCGGTATTCCGAGCGGGTGCTCCTACTCACACTTCCGGCGTCCTCACGCTTCCGGTGCGCTCACACTTCCGGCGTACTCACACTTCCGGCGCGCTCACACTTCCGGCGTACTCACACTTCCGGCGCGCTCATACTTCCAGCGTACTCACACGCCGGTCGTACTCACACGCCGCTCGTACTCAAACGCCGCTCGTACTCACACGCAGCTCGTACTCACACGCCGCTCGTACTCACACGCCGCTCGTACTCACACGCCGCTCGTACTCACACGCCGCTCTTATTCACACGCCTTGCATGGGTTCGTTGTCCTCGTGGTATCCGTCACACCCGGCGTGCTCTTCGTCGCGTCCGTACTCACACGCTCTGCGTGGTCTTGTCGTCTTCTCACACGCCTTGCGTGGGCTCGTTGTTCTCGCGGTATCCGTCACGCCCGGTGTGCTCTTCGTCGCGTCCGTACTCACACGCTCTGCGTGGTCTTGTCGTCTTCTCACACGCCTTGCGTGGGCTCGTTGTTCTCGCGGTATCCGTCACCCCTGGCGTGCTCTTCGTCGCGTCCGTACTCACACGCTCTGCGTGGTCTTGTCGTCTTCTCACACGCCTTGCGTGGGCTCGTTGTTCTCGCGGTATCCGTCACGCCCGGCGTGCTCTTCGTCTTCTCTGTGGCGGTGTCCTGCTTCGCCCCTTTGTCTTCTCACGCCCGGCGTGGTCTCGTGCGGTATTCGGCTTCGCTGTGGCGGTATCCTGCTTCGCCCTTATCGTTGCGGTATCCTTCTTCGCTGTGGCGGTATCCTGCTTCGCCCTTATCGTTGCGGTATCCTTCTTCGCTGTGGCGGTATCCTTCTTCGCCCTTATCGTTGCGGTATCCTTCTTCGCTGTGGCGGTATCCTTCTTCGCCCTTATCGTTGCGGAATCCTTCTTCGCTGTGGCGGTATCCTTCTTCGCCCTTATCGTTGCGGTATCCTTCTTCGCTGTGGCGGTATCCTTCTTCGCCCTTATCATTGCGGAATCCTTCTTCGCTGTGGCGGTATCCTTCTTCGCCCTTATCGTTGCGGTATCCTTCTTCTCTGTGGCGGTATCCTGCTTCGCCCTTATCGTTGCGGTATCCTTCTTCGCTGCGGCGGTATCCTGCCTCGCCCTTATCGTTCTAGGTTCTTTACAGGTGTTGGTCGCAGCGCCGGTTCACGGGTGTAGAGAGGTAGGTCTGTGGAGAGAGATAATAGATTGC
>Ga0307516_10002546_pt1 | contig 24251 bp, 17 predicted proteins | sample 19_EM_MG_FD_203310 | JGI IMG/M metagenome (GOLD analysis project Ga0307516, IMG submission 203310) | Populus trichocarpa ectomycorrhiza microbial communities from riparian zone in the Pacific Northwest, United States - 19_EM | ecosystem: Host-associated > Plants > Roots > Unclassified | place...
CGTGGGTGTGGCACAGCTCATAGTCCTGCGACAGGCCGCGCAAGGTTTCGGCATGGCCCAGGAACAGGTAGCCCCCCGGCGCCAGCGAGCGCGTGATGCGTGCCATCGCGGCCTGGGCGGCCGGCGGGGTGAAGTACATCAGCACGTTGCGGCAGAACACCACGTCGTAGAGGCCGGGTTGCCAGAACAGATCGTCTTCGCCGCTGAGGTTGCGCTCCTGGAAGTCCACCGCGGCCCGCACCGCCTCGTCGAGCACCAGCTCCTGGCCCTGCGTGCGGAACCAGCGCTGCTGCAGCGCCGGCGGCGTGTCGCGCAGGCTCCAGGCGGTGTAGCGGGCATTGCGGGCCTTCTGGATCATCTGCGGGTTCAGGTCCACCGCCTGGATCGACAGGTCGAGCGACAGCTCGTCGCGCAGGGCCTGCAGCGTCATGGCGATCGAATACGGCTCCTCGCCGGAGGCGCAGCCCGCCGAGAGGATGCGCAGGCTGCGGCGGCCCGGCCACGCGGCCAGGCGCTGCGGCACGGCCAGCTCCCGCAAGGCCAGGAACTGCTCGCGGTTGCGGAAGAAGTAGGTTTCCCCGACCGTCAGCTCCTGCGCCAGCGCGGCCAGTTCGCGGCGCAGGTCCTGGCTGCCGGTGCCCGCCGGGACGTCCAGCCGGGCCAGGTAGGCGTCGCCGACCAGCGGCCCGGCTTCCATGCGCCGCCGCAGCACGTCACTCAGCCAGCCCAGCTTGTCATCCTCGAAGCGCAGGCCCAGGTGACGGGCCGCCAGGCTGCGGAAGCGCTCGATCTGCGCAGCCGCCGGCGCTGCGGCCGGTGGCATGGCCAGCGGCGCGGGGGGCGCGCTCATGCACGAACCTCCGCGACGAACAGCGGCAGGCTCTCCTCGGGCAACAGCCGGCTGCTGCGCAACACCAGCAACAGCTCGGCGTCGAGCCGGCCGACGGCGGCCACGGCCTCGGCGCCGGCTTCCTGCAGCAGCGGCGGCAGGGCCTGCAGAGAGTCCGGCGGGACGGTGCGCACGCTCAGCACGGCGTCCACCGCCAGTGCCACCTGGCGTGCACCGGCCCACACGGTGACAAAGCGCGCCGCCGGCCGATCGGGCGGCAGTGCGGGCGGCAGTGCGCCGGGGGCCTGCACGCCCAGCAGCCGGGCGGCATCCACCACCGGCCGCGGTACCCCGCGAATGACGCACAGCCCCTGCACAAAGGCCGGCGCGCCGGCCAGGGGCTCCACCGGCAGCGGGCGCAAGGTCTCCACCACATGCCCCAGCGGCAATGCACACAACCGGGTCCGTACCCGGCAGATCAAGTAGAGGTCTGCGTTGCGTGGGTCCACTCGGCGGCCAGCGCGGCTCAGCGCTGAGGTTGCAGAACGTGCGTTCCTGGGCAACCGCAAGCGGCTGCCGCCCCCTGATGGGGGCGAGAAACCTGGAGGCGGCCCGGCGGTTTGCTCATCTCAACAGGCCCGCCCGTCAGGGGTGGGCTCATCTCGAATCGACTCGATGATCATCGTCGTTCACACCCCTGGAGCACTGAGTCTATGGCAATGGGGCAGGGCTGTCTGCGTTGCGGAAGTCATCCGGCGCCAGGCGACCCGCCGCGGCGTGCCGGATGTCGCGGTGGACGGCCACTTCAAGAGTTTGCAAAGGGGCCTGGCCGCCGTCACCGCGGCGTCATGGCCGGTGCGGATACTTCAGCTTTGCTCAAGGCTCCGCTTCGTTCCATGCCCGCTGAACCCGTTGTGCGTGCCCTCCAGCGGGCGCATTGCGTCCGCGCGGCCGGGGCCTTGTTCGTCGTGCTGGCGCACCTGGCGGCGCCGGCCTTGGCGCAACCGGCCCCCGCGGGCGAGCCGCTGGACCTCAAGTTCAGCAGCTTCTTCCGCCACCCCATCGGCCCACGCGGGCTGGACATCAGCGAGGCCTTGCGTGCCGCCGACGGCCGCCGCGTGCGCCTGGTGGGCTACATGGTGGCGCAGGAGTCGCCCACGCCGGGCCGCTTCATGCTCACGCCGCGGCCGGTGCGCCTGAGCGAAGACGCCGACGGCGCCGCCGACGACCTGCCGCCCACCGTGGTGACCGTGGTGCTGGACCCGGGCCAGCGCGAGCGCGTCATCGCCCACCAGCCGGGGCTGCTGGCGCTGGTGGGCCGCCTGCAGGTCGGCCGGGAGGAAGACCCTTCCGGCCGGGTGTCCTGGGTGCGCTTGTCGCTGGACCCGGATGCCCAGGCCGATCGCTGATCCTTCACCCCTGCGCTTCATGGCTTCCCGATGACACCTCCTCCGCTCCTGATGCTTTCCGCGCTGACGCTGGCCGGCCTGACCGGCTGGACTGCGGTCCACGCGGCCCCCAGCGTGTCGCGCCTGACCCCGCCCAGCGTGCTGTTCACCGCCGGCCAGCCGGACCCGGTGGTGGCGCGCTTCCTGCCCGGCCAGCGCTTCGACCTGCAGGCCACGCTGCGCCCGGAGGCCGGCCGGCGCATCACCGGCGTGCGCTTCGCCGTCGATGGCAAGCCGGTCACCGTGCCGGTGGCCCTGCGCGATTGCAGCACCGGCTGCGTGGCCGGCGTGCCCGCCGAGGCCACCATCGCCACCGTGCGCGCCTTCAGCCTTGAAACCCCCGGCCGCCACGAGCTGAGCGTCACCGCGGTCCAGGACGACCAGCAGGCCGTCACCGCGCGCGGCAACTTCGAGGTGATGCCCTTCAGCGCCGCGCTCGGCCCGAAGGTGAAGAACCTCATCATCCTGCTGGGTGATGGCATGGGGGCGGCCCAGCGCACCGCGGCCCGCATCGTCAAGGGCGGTTATGCCCAAGGCAAGGTGATCGAGCCGCTGGCCATGGACACCTTCCCGGCCACGGCGCTGGTGAAGACCGCGTCTCTGAACTCGGTGGTGACCGACTCGTCCCCCGGCATGACGGCCTACGTGTCCGGCAACAAGAACAACAACAATGAAGAAGGCGTGTTCCCCGACGACACCACCGACGCCTTCGACAACCCGCGCATCGAATACCTGTCCGAGTACCTGCACCGCACCCAGGGCAAGGCGCTGGGCATCGTGACCACGGCTGATGTGTTCGATGCCACGCCGGCCGGCAACGCGGTGCACACCAGCCACCGCGGTGCCGGTACCGGCATCGTGGACCAGTTCTTCGACGACCGTGAGCGCACCGGCCTCACGGTGCTGATGGGCGGTGGCCGCAAGTGGTTCCTGCCCTCGGGCACGCCGGGCTCGGCGCGGGCCGACACCAGTGACTACGGCTTTTCAGCCACCGATGCGCACACCGCCGACATCGTGCGGCGCTGGAGCGCGGCACCGGGTGCGCTGGACCGCGACCGCGACCTGATCCAGGCCTTCCAGGCGGCCGGCTTCCGCTATGCCGCCACCAAGGCCGACATGGACGCGGCCACCGGCGCCGAGCGCCTGCTGGGCCTGTTTGCGCTGTCCAACATGAACGTGGCGCTCGACAAGATCGACGGCCGCCGCGGCACGAAGCGCGGCCTCACGGGCAGCGTGGTCGACGACTACGGTTTCCCCGACCAGCCCATGCTGGACGAGATGACCCAGCGCGCGCTGGACGTGCTGAAGAAGCAGCCCAAGGGCTTTGTGCTCATGGTGGAGGGCGCGTCCATCGACAAGCAGGCGCACCACATGGACACCGAGCGCTGGATGCTCGACACGCTGGAGTTCGACCGGGCCACGAAGGTGGCGCAGGACTTTGCCCGCGAGCACGGCGACACGCTGGTGATCGTCACCGCGGACCATGAATGCTCCGGCGCCGCGCTTATCGGCGGCTCGATGGTGACCGATGCCGCGCTGCGCGACCTGGGCCGCGCACGCGGCGTGGCCAACCTGCGCGACAAGGTGGTGGGGGTCTACGAGAAGGCCGGCTTCCCGCGCTACCGCCTGGCGGCCGACGGCTACCCGGAAACCACCGACATCGACTTTCGCTTGCTGGTGGGCTACGGCGCCAATGCCGACCGCTACGAAGACTGGCACACCCACGCCACGCCGCAGCGCGACCCGCAGCAGCCCTTCGTGAAGACCGAGCCGCTCAAGTGGTACCCCGCCAACCCGATGGAGCGTGACGACGCGCTGGGCGACTACCGGGTCACCGGCCAGGTGCCGGGCGAATCGGCCGTGCATACGGCCACCGATATCCCGCTGTCGGCCTTCGGGCCGGGCGCGCTGACCTTCACCGGCGTCATCGACAACACCGACGTATTCTTCAAGCTGGCGCAGGCGGTGGTGAAGGGCACCACGGCACCGGCCGACGCCGGCGGCGCGGGCTGGCCGAAGAAGCGCTGAGTGGTGCGTGAAGAACTGGTGTGTGAAGCACTGGCAGGAGAAGAACCCGTCATGGACGAACAAGCCTCCCTGCTGGCCGCCATCCACGAGGACGTGGTGCTGCAGGCCCACGACCCCGCCTGGCCTGCGCGGTTTGCGGAGGAACGCGAGCGCCTGCTGGGCCTGGGCCCGGACCTGTTCATCGACGTGCAGCACATTGGCAGCACCGCCGTGCCGGGGCTGACGGCCAAGCCCATCATCGACCTCCTGGCCGGTGTGGCGTCCATGGCCGTGGCGCGCGGCCTGGCCGAACGCGTGGCGGGGTGGGGCTACACGGGCTCCGCGGAATTCAACGCCACGCTGGCTGAGCGCCAATGGTTCATGCGCCATGCGAACGGGCATCGCACCCACCACCTGCACGTGGTGGTGCACGGTGGCCCGGTCTGGCAGGACCGGCTGCGCTTTCGCGACGTGTTGTGCGCCGATCCCGGCGTTGCCGCGCGCTACGCCGCGCTCAAGCAGCAACTCGCGCAGGCGCATGCCGCTGACCGGGAGGCTTATACGCAGGCCAAGGAAACTTTTGTGCGGGGGGTGCTGGAGGGCGCCTGATTGAGCGGGTAGCCGGGTTCAGGCGACGAGTCGGCAAGGGTCATGCAGAACCCGATCGGCCCGCACGCGCGGGCACTGGTACGCTGGCGCAGGCGCTCGGCCCGCTGCCATGCCGCTGTCTCGAATGCACACCTCGCCCGAAGAAGTTCTTGCAAGCCAGGTCCGCCCAGCGGCCAGCGATCCGGCGGGCGAGCCGCCCGCCCCCGGCCGCCAGCAGTTCCTCACCCTCTTCACCGCGGTGATGCTACCCATGTTCCTGGCCGCGGTGGACCAGACACTGCTGGCCACCGCCACGCCGCACATGGCGGCCGAGCTGGGCGGCCTGGCCGACACGGCGTGGATCGCGGTGGGCTACCTGCTGGCCGCCACGGTGACGGCGCCCCTGTACGGCCGCCTGGGCGACCGCCACGGCCGGCGCCGGATGCTGCTGGTGGCGCTGGCGGTGTTCACGCTCGGCTCGCTGGCCTGCGCGCTGGCGCCGGGCATGACAGGGCTCATCCTGGCGCGGGCGCTGCAAGGCCTGGGCGGCGGCGGCCTGATGGTGCTGTCCCAGGCCCTGATCGGCGAGATCGTGGCGCCGCGCCACCGGCCGCGCTACCAGGGCTACTTTGCCGGCGTGTTCACCGTCTCCAGCGTCGGTGGGCCGGTGCTGGGCGGGCTGGTGGTCAACCATGCGAGCTGGCGCTGGCTGTTCTTTGCCAACCTGCCGCTGTGCCTGCTAGCGGCCTGGCGCGTGTCGCGCCTGCCCCGCACCGGCGGTATGGCGCCGCCGCCCGAAGCGCCGATGGACCTGGCCGGCGTGCTGCTGTTTGCGCTCACCGCCTGCAGCGCGCTGCTGTGGTTCAGCTTCGTGGGCCATCGCTTTGCCTTGGTGTCGCCCACCAGCGCGGCGCTGATGGGCAGCGCCCTGGGCTGCGGTGTGGTGCTGTGGCTGCAGCAGCGGCGCCACCCGGCCGCATTCCTGCCGCTGGACATCGTGCGCCTGCCGGGGGCCGGCTGGGTCTGCGCCTCGGTGCTGGTGTTCGCGGGCACGCTGTTCGCGCTGGTGTTCCTGCTGCCCATCTACCTGCAGGCCGCGCAGGGCGCCAGTGCCGCGCAGGCCGGCCTGCAGCTGCTGCCGCTCACCGGTGGGCTGGTGGTGGGTGCCCTCATCAACGGCCGCCTCACCGCGCGCAGCGGGCGCGTCGGCCGCACCCCGCCCTACGGCATGGCGGTGGCCGCGTTCGCGTTGGCCGGGCTGGCCGTGGCCCCGCCCTCCGCCGCCGGCTTCACGCTCGTGGCCGGGTGCTGCGGCCTGGGGCTGGGCATGGTGATGCCCAATGCGCAACTGGCCATCCAGGTGCTGGCCGGCCGTGCCCGGCTGGGCGCGGCGGCGGCGCTGATCGCGCTCACGCGCTCGCTGGGTGCGGCGCTTGGCACGGCGGCCTTCGGTGGCTTGCTCTTCGTGCTGCTGCGTCCGGACGGCGCAGGCGCCGGGCTCAGCCTGCAAGGGCGGGCGCCGGAGCAGATTGCACACGCCTTCCACCTGGCTTTTGGTGCGCTGGCGGTCTTCGTTGCGCTGGGGGCCTGGGCGGCCAGCCGGGTGCCGGTCACCCGGCTGGCGGAACTGCCGGATGAGCGGTCTGAAGAGGAACTGTGAACGCGAGCCTCAAGGCAAACCCTAGCCGCCTACCACGAGCGCTGGTTCATCGAAGTGGTGAATGCTTCTGTGTCGCGATGACAACGACACCATGCGCTGAGCGGTAAAACAGGTTGCGAGAAACGCAACCAAACGTAGAAACTCCTGCGCTGTTCAAGGCATAGAGTTCAGCGAGGAAAGATGGCGAACATAGGGAGGAGGGGCTGGGCGCGTTCGCGCACGGCCCTGATGTTGGCGGCTGCGGCCGCCACATGGAGTGCATCGGCCACGGCGCAAATGCAGATGCCTGGCAGCTTTGCGGTCAACGAGCGCGGGGCCGCCACCTACACGATTCCCATCAAAGTCCCCCCCGGCGTGGCCGGTGTCGAGCCCAAGCTCGCACTGATTTACAACAGCCAGCGCGGCAACGGCTTGCTCGGTATCGGGTGGACCCTGTCGGGGTTGAGCGCCATCACACGCTGTCCGCAGACCCCCGCCCAGGACCCTGTGCAGGTGGCCGGTGCAGTGAAGTTCGATACGACGGACCGCTTTTGTCTCGACGGCCAGCGACTCCTGGTGGTGTCCGGCACCTACGGTGCGGCCTCGTCCGAATACCGCACTGAACTGGAGAGTTTCAGCAAGATCACGGCCGTGGGCGCCGCGGGCGGCATCGCTGCCAACGGGCCGGAGCAGTTCGTCGTCAAGACCCGCACTGGCCTGACCATGACCTATGGTGGTACGGTCGACAGTCGCCTGGAGGCGCAAGGCAAGACGGCCATGGCTGTGTGGTCGCTCAACAAGGTCGGCGACATCAAGGGCAACACCTACACCGTCACCTACACCGAAGACAGTGCCAACGGCATGTCTTATCCGTCTCGCATCGACTACACCGGCAATCCAGGCGCGGGGCTCGCACCGTCCAATGTCGTGAGCTTCGACTACGAAACGCGGACGGACAGCGTAGTTGGCTATCACATGGGTAGTGCATCGAAAAGCACCCAGCGGCTGGCCAAGATTCGAACGGCGATCTCTGCCGGCAACACTGCCGTGCTGGAGTATCGACTCACCTACTTGGCGAGCGCAAGCACAGGAGCTTCTCGGGTTGATTCGGTGACACAGTGCTCTGCAGCCGGCTTGTGCCTGCCATCGACCAAGTTCGTCTGGTCTGCCGACAGTCTGGGTGAATGGGGTAGCGCCAACAATTCTGCCCCTTCCTGGGCCAATGCCGATGGCGTGAAGCAGTTCGCTGGAGACTTCAACGGCGACGGGCGCACGGACTTTGCCTTCACTCATGCAGGATGGCAGAACACGCCGATCCTGTTTGCCAATGGTGATGGCACCTGGACTGCGACCAGTCTGACCACGCCTCTGCTCAAAGGCGTTGCCACCACAAACTGGATCAACGAAGCCACTGCCGTTGTGCTGGTTGGAGACTTCAATGCGGACGGCAAAGACGATCTGGCCGTGCGGTATCCAGGCAGCCCGGTGGTTCCGATCTTCTTTTCAAATGGTGATGGCTCCTTCAGCGTCACCGATGGCCTCGCGCCAGCTTGGGACGCCAGTTTGAAGCCAGCCACAGTGTTGGCCGGCGACTTCAATGGGGACGGCAAGACAGACTTGGTTTTCCGCAGGGCGGACTGGAGCACCACGCCCATGCTGTTCTCGAATGGTGACGGAACGTGGACGGCTACCAACATGACCACCGCGAGTGGCACGTCGGGTTTGATCAACAACGACGGGACCACGGTTCTCACAGGAGACTTCAACGGCGATGGCAAAAGTGATTTGGCTCTGAAGAATCCGAACTGGACCAGCACACCGGTCTTTTTTTCGCAGGGTGATGGCACCTGGGTTGTGACCACAGGTGCTACGCCGAGTTGGGCCAGCGACAGGGACGCGCAGATGTTTGCGGGCGACTTCAACGGGGACGGCAAGACCGATCTGCTGCTCCGCCGGGCCGCTGGAGGATGGACCACTATTCCGATGCTGTTTGCCAAAGGTGACGGTACCTGGGTTGCGACGAACCTCACACCGCCCTCGAGCGCAGGCACGTGGATCAACGGGCCCAGCAACGTGGTCATCGCCGATTTCAATGGGGATGGCAAGCAGGACGTGGCGATGTCCAAGGGAGGCTGGAGCACGACACCGATCCTGTTTTCGGTGGGTGACGGCACTTGGAAGGTGATCAACCCCGCCGGCGCCGCGTTTGCCAATGTCTCGGAAATGGTGGCAGGCGACTTCAACGGAGATGGCATTGCCGACCTCTCGTATCGGCTGAATGGCTGGGCAACCCGGCCGATCCAGTTTCGTCCCTCCAGCAATGGGCAACTGGTCAGCCAGATCACCGAAGGCTTGGGGTCCGGCACCGTCATCACCACCAAGGCGCTGCCCCAACTGGCCTCCGCGTACAACCGCAGCTACGTGGCCACGGCCCCCCGCGTGGTGATCACCCCACCCCTGCCGGTGGTGACCGAGAGCCGGCAGCAAGGCGTGGCGGGCGAGTCGAGAACAACACGCTATACCTACGACTCGGCTGTGGCCGAGATGGGTACGGGCCGGGGTTTCCTGGGCTTTGCACAAGTCGGTGCCAAGGACCAGGAGTTCGGCACCTGGACCGAAACCCAGTACCGGCTGGACTGGCCCTACACGGGTTTGCAGAAGGCCCGGTACGTGACCAAGACCTATGCGTCCTCACTGATCAACCTGTCGGATTCGCAGACCGAGTACACCTGCCAGAACCCAGCCGGCGCTCCCGCCTCGGTGGCACCCGGTGCGGGAGCCGCGGCCCTGACGCCGGGCCAGGCCGGCAACTGCGTGGTGACACCTGGCGCCCGCTATCAGGTGTGGGCCAGCCGCAGCACCGAGCGGCACAACGACCTGGGTGCCACGCCGCTGCCCGGCACGCGCACCGAAGTCTCCGACGTGGACAAGTACGGCAACGCCGCCCGCGTGAAGGTGGACGCGCTCAATGGCGACGGCAGCGCCAGCGGCCACGTGAAGCAGACAGACATCTGGTACGTCAATGACGAAACCAACTGGATCCTGGGCAGGCCGCTGCGCAGCAGCGTGAAGGCGGTGACGCCATGAGCACGAACGACAAGAAGAATCCCATGGCGCACCCCCATCGCATGACGCACAAGCGGCCCGTGATCCGCCTGTTGGCAACCGCCCTGTGCCTGGGCGGCACCGCCCAAGCCGCCGAAGAGACCCGCACCACCGTCTACGTGTACGACGCCTCTGGTCAGGTGGTGCGCGAGATCGTGGAGCCGTTCACCACCCGCCTGTGCGCGGCGACCGAGTACACCTACGACGGCTACGGCAACCGCAGCACCGCGCAGCCGCGCAACTGCAACGGCACGGCCATCCCCGGCGTGGGCAACGAAGCCGCCGCCCCCGCGGCCACGGACCTGGCCAGCTTCAGCATGGGCGGCCTCAGCCAGCGCTACGACTACCCCGGCGCGGCCGGCGCCACCGCGCGCACGATCACCAGCACCAACGTCCTGGGCCACCAGAACGTGGAGACGCTGGATCCGCGCTTCGGTACCACGCTGAGCGTGACCGACGCCAACGGCCTGATCACCAAAGTGCGCTACGACGGCCTGGGCCGCAAGACCCTGGAGCAGCACCCCGATGGCAACGGCACGCGCTGGATCTACCAGGCCTGCGGCGGTGCCGTGGTGTGCCCCGGTGTGTGGAACTTGAACGTGGACCTGGTGACGCCCCGCTACGTGATCACCAGCTACGCCGTCAGCGGCGCCAACGTGGACACCGACGCCGGCACCAAGGACGGCCCGCACACCAAGACCTACCACGACGTGCTGGACCGCGTGCTGCGCGTGGAGCGCGAAGGCTGGGACGGCGAGGGCACGGCACGGCTGATCTACGAAGACACGGCCTACAACGGCCGCGGCAAGCTGCACAAGAAGAGCGCACCGTACTTCGCCGGTGATGAAGTGCCGTGGGCGAGCTTCAGCATCGACGTGATGGACCGGGTGGAGTACCAGACCCAGCCGCACCCGGCGGATAGCTTCAACGGCACCACCACCATCAGCTACATCGGCCTGCAGACCACCCAGGCCGTGCAGGTGCTGAACGCCGCCACCGCCAACAGTACCCAGACCGCACAGACCCGCACCGAGACCCGCAACGCCGTGGGCCAGGTGGTCAGCGTGACCGACAGCGAGAACCACGTCCAGACCCGCACCTACACCCCCTGGGGCGACCTGCGGACCACTGTGGACCCAGCAGGCAACACCGTGCGCATGGAGTACGACCTGCTGGGCCGCAAGACCAAGCTGGTGGACCCCGACCTGGGCACCTGGACCTACGACTACGACGCGCTCGGCCGCCTGGTGCGCCAGACCGATGCGCGCAGCCAGGCCAGCCAACTGGAGTACGACCCCCTGGGCCGCCTCAAGCGCCGCCTGGAGCCCGACCAGGAAAGCCGCTGGAGCTACGACAGCCAGTACGCCGACGGCAGCGCCTGCGCCAATGCCAAGGGCCGGCTGTGCGAAGCCCGCACGCTGACGGGCACGGGTGCCACCGACCTGAGCCGCCGGCTGGCCTACGACAGCCTGGGCCGCGTCATCCGCACCATCACGAATGCATCCGTGGCCGGCGGCATCGGCAGCTACCAAGCCGAGGTGAGCTACAACGCCCGCGGCCAGGTGCTGACGCAGACCTACCCCGGCCCCGGCACCAGCGCGGACCCGCGCCTGGGCCTGACGCTGGCCTACACCCCGCTGGGCTACCTCAAGAGCGTGAGCGACAGCGCCAGCGGCCAGGCGTACTGGAGCGCGACCCGCTACGACGCGCAGCAGCATCTCACGCTGCAGAGCTACCGCAACAGCGTGACCACCACGCGCAGCTACGACGTGATGGGCCGGCTGCTGACGAGTGCGGCAGGCAGCGGCAACGCGGTGCAGAACGACAGCTACGGCTACGACTTCATGGGCAACCTGCGCAGCCGCGGCGAGACGCGGGCCGGGGCCATCCTGACCTATCAATACGACTACGACAACCTGAACCGCCTCAAGAGCGAAGCGCGCAGCGGCGGGGCGGTGACGGGCACGCAAAGCATCGCGTGGAACTACGACACGATCGGCAACATCACCAGCCGCTCCGACGTGGGCACGTATGCCTACCCTCCAGCAGGAGGCCCCCGGCCGCACGCGGTGAGCAGCGTCACCGGCACCGTCAACGGCGTGGCCAACCCCGGCTACAGCTACGACGCCAACGGCAACATCACAGTCAGCGCCGGCCGCACGGTGAGCTGGATGAGCTTCAACCTGCCGGCCAGCATCATGCGCGGGTCGAATGAATTGGCCTGGGCCTACGACAGCGAACACCAGCGGGTGCGCGAGCAACTCAAGGTCAACGGCACGGCGACGCGCACCACCGTGTACATGAACCCCGGCGAAGGCGAGGGCCTGTACTACGAAGAAGAGATCGCCAACGGCGTGCTCAAGCGCCGGCACTACATCGCGGGCGCCGAGGGCACGGTGGCCGTGCTGACGCGGCAGGCCGGCGTGGCCGACCAGGTGCGCTACTGGCACAAGGACCACCTGGGGTCCACGCAGGTGGTGACCGACGAGAGCGGCGCGGTGGTGGAGCGGCTGGCCTACGAGCCCTTCGGCAAGCGGCGCAATGCCGACGGCACCACAGACGCGGCCGGCACGCTCACGCCGATCAGCACCGACCGGGGTTTCACCGGGCACGAGATGCTGGACGATGTGGGGCTGATCCACATGAACGGCCGCATCTACGATGCGGCGATCGGCAGGTTCCTGAGTGCGGACCCGAACGTGCCGTACCCGCTGGACCTGCAGAGCTACAACCGCTACAGCTACGCACGCAACAACCCGCTGAGCCTGGTGGACCCGAGCGGGTTCGAGGACGGGTACTACGACACGGGGTACGGGTGCAGTTTTGGGACAACCAGCTATGGCTACAGCTACGACGCGCCGAGCACGTACAACTGGGCCGGCAGCGGGGTCGGCACGCTGGGCGGCGCGACCTACGGCAGTGGGCTGAGCATGTACTACGACCCGCTGGGGATCAAGAGCAGCGGGGGGCTCAACATCACGGCGGCGCCGGTGGTGGCGATGACGGGGTCTGAAGATCTGCTCTCGACAATTGGCAGGGGTGCTGGGGCGGCAAAGGAATCAGGAGCCATCGAAATTGCCGGGCAAGGATTTCGGGCCACGCGCGACTTGCTCGATGGTGGCTACGGCACGAAGACCCAAGAGGCCTTTGACCGAGGTGACGTTGCTGGCGTTGTAGGGAACACCGGTGCCGGAGCGGCCTATGCAGCGATGAACCTCGTGGGCATGGGCGTAGGTACCGTTGCCAAGCTCGGCACGTCGCTCGTTTCGAAAGGCGTTGTGGCCCTGGATACAAATGCCCTCATTGCAGCAACGCAAGAGGGGAAGGCGGCTGAGGTGCTTGCCGCAATTGCTGCACGCACGCCCGTTGTCTCTCGGACGGCCGTACGTGAATTCTTGGCTGGTGGGAACAGTGTCGCGGTACTGCGGGAGTACCTAGCAAGCATCGGGGGACGGATCGCCGCAGCTGGAACTGAAGCAGAGGCGGCGGCACTACGTGCTCAGGCAACTCAGATGGGGAGAAGTCTGGGGGTGAACGATTCCCGAGTCGGTGCTTCAGCAGCAAGGGAAGGTGCTGAGACGATTACAAACGATAAGAGATTCAGAAATTTCCTGAACGCAGTTGGCCTTGGTGGACTAGGATTTTGAAATGGCAGCCTTTAACTGGATCGTCTTCGATGGCACTTGTCCGAAGTGCCGTACAAGTGCAACGTTGCGTGCGCAGTGTCATATTGCATCGTCCTTCGATGGAGAGGATGGCAAGCGATTCTGCAATGGGGAGTATCGACTCGGGGAAAGAATGCCATGGTGGCCGATTGGGCACCCACGCTGGCGCGATTGGGTGACAAGTGGGCGGCGAGTTGCCCTAGAAGCGGATACGGCCCAGGAGTGCTGCTATACCGAATGCCGGAATTGCGGTGCAGATCTCTATGCAGTCATTGAGTTTGCGTCGCTCTCCCCTCGAAAAATTGTCGATACAGGGTTGGAAGAGGATTGGCCTGCGGACTTCGAAAAGTGAGTGGCCTTGTCGCGCCTTATGTTGGTCCCTGTGCGGGCGTAGGGGTTGAGTCTTTGTGTGGTTCGGGGTCATGTGTGGTTCGGGGTCAAGTCTTGCCTCTTGCCCGCTGGCGCCTTCTTCCGCTCAGTCAGCATCATCAGTTCACGCAAAGCATCGAAGCCCTGCTTGAGCAATGAGCGCAGGGCAGAAGAAGCGCAGGGTCATGAAGCGCAGGGTCAGGTCTTGTTTTTTGATAGCAAGGCATGGCGCATAACGCTGACGGTAGCGGTGATGGCTTTGTGCATCCCCGCTGCCTAGGCCGCCGAAGAAACCCGCACCACCGTCTACGTGTACGACGCCTCCGGCCAGGTGGTGCGCGAGATCGTGGAGCCGTTCACCACCCGCCTGTGCGCGGCGACCGAGTACACCTACGACGGCTACGGCAACCGCAGCACCGCGCAGCCGCGCAACTGCAACGGCACGGCCATCCCCGGCGTGGGCAACGAAGCCGCCGCCCCCGCGGCCACGGACCTGGCCAGCTTCAGCATGGGCGGCCTCAGCCAGCGCTACGACTACCCCGGCGCGGCCGGCGCCACCGCGCGCACGATCACCAGCACCAACGTCCTGGGCCACCAGAACGTGGAGACGCTGGATCCGCGCTTCGGTACCACGCTGAGCGTGACCGACGCCAACGGCCTGATCACCAAAGTGCGCTACGACGGCCTGGGCGGGATGCTGTTTACCCTCGACAACAGGCGTCTACTCGTTTTCTCTCAAGCTGGTCAACAGGTGCCGTTTCGAATGGCGACGCAATCCGAGATTGAGAAAGAGTTCGCAAACAAGTTTTCCACGACTTCGGCACAGGGCTGGGATCAATTCATCACGGTGAGACCATGAAGCAGAAGACCTTGTTGGACGTTCTGGCTGAAGATAGTGGCTCTGTCGATGCAGTATTGGTCGCTATCAATGAGCTTCGAGAGGAACTTCAGCAGGGGCGCCTTGAAGATTGGGAGAATCCGACGCTCGAACGGTTCCTGGAAGCCATGCACGCTTGGCTCGAAACGATGGGGCCACGCGTTGGAAACAAGCCGTCTTGGAAGTTTGTGGAAGTCTTGGTTCGAGCAGCAAAGATCTACGAATGATGTTGCGCCAAGAATACTGAGTAATCTGTAGACGAGGTGGCCTCATCCGCTTGAACACGAACCGGGTCACGGTAACCGCAGCACCGCGCAGCCGCGCAACTGCAACGCCATCCGGGCGTGGGCAACGAAGCTGCCGCCCACGCGGCCACGGACTTCCCCACCTTCAATCGGCCTCCGAGTCGTGAACGAGAGAACTCACTGGCCAGCGCTGCACAGGCACCGTGACGATGAACCGCGCGCCTTCGGCAGGGCGGCTGTCCACCTCGATGCACCCCCCGCATCGCATCCACGATCTGCCGGCTGATGGCCAGCCCGAGCCCGGCGCCCAGGCTGACGGCGCGGCCTTGCGCGCCTTGCGCATAGGGCTGGAACAACTGCGCGTGATCGGCCGGTGACAGGCCCGGGCCGCTGTCCTGCACCTCCAGGCGCAGGCTGCAGGTGGGGCCTTCGGCATCCTGAGGAAACGCCGGGCCGCCCCAAGTTTCCTCAACCCCCTCGGGGGGCGGACGACGCAAGGCGTCGGCCTGGGGGCGCTCATGAGGAAACGCCGGGCCGCCCCAAGTTTCCTCAACCCCCTCGGGGGGGCGGACGACGCAAGGCGTCGGCCTGGGGGCGGTCTTGCAGGCAACCGCTCACCGCCACGCGGCCGGCGCGCGTGAACTTGACGGCATTGCCCACCAGGTTGATCGGCACCTGCTGCAGGCGCACGTCGTCGAACACCACGGTGGGCGAGTCGCCGGTCCACTGCGTGTGGAACGCCAGGCCCTTGCGCTCGGCCTCCAGCCGGCCGGGTGCCAGGGTCTGCGTCAGCCACGCCTGCAACTCCACGCTGCGCGGCTCCAGCGCCATGGGGCTGTGGATCGATTGTTCATGGGCGATGGTCTTGTCCAGCACCGCGCGCAGCACCAGCGCCGAATCGGCGATGGCGGTGAGCAGGCGCTTGCGCAGGGCCGGGTCGTCGCGGTCCAGCAGCATCTGGGCGCCGGACACCACCGCGCCCAGGTTGCCGCGCAGTTCGTGCGACAGGTAGGCCAGGAAGCGGCCGCGCGCGGCGGTGCTCTCTTCGGCCAGCAGGCGTGCCTCGCGCTCGCGCTGGCGCGCCGCGCGCAGGCGCCGGTTGCCGCGCCACAGCAGCGCGCCATAGCTCAGCAGGACCAGCAGCGCCGGCCCGGCCACCAGCAGGATGCGGCGCGAGGGCACGCCCGTGCCCACCTCCACCAGCAGCCAGCGGGCGCGCAGCGCAGCCGCCTCGCTGTCGTTCACGGCGGCCAGGCCTTCGCTCAGCACATGCGTGAGTTCCGGCGCGCGCCGCGGCACTGCGAAGTACAGCTCGCTGTCGCCGTCGCGCACCGTGCCCGTCACGCGCAGGCGCCCGGCAAAGCGGCGCTGGATCAGCTCGTTGACCACCTGCACGTTGCCGATCGCCACGTCGGCCGCGCCCTCGGCCACGGCCGACAGCACCTGGTCCTGGCGGTCCAGCTCCACGATGGTGATGCCGGGATGGCGCAAGCGCAGTTCGGGGATCAGGAAGTGCCCGCGCAGCAAGGCCAGCTTGTGGTGGCCGATGTCCTGCGTCTCGGTGATGATCGGCCCTTCGTCCAGGGGCATCACGATGGCGGTGGGCACCGAGAGGAACGGGCCCACGAAGTCGTAGTCGGCGCAGCGCCTGGCGGTGCGCGCCATGCCCACGACCACGTCGAGCCGGCCGTCGGTGCCCTGGGCGTAGACCTCGGCAAAACTCGCCCCCACTTCCTGCTCGATCTCCAGCCCCACCTTGCCGGCCACCAGCCGCAGCATGTCGGCACCCAGGCCCTGGAACTCGCCCAGCGGGCCGCGCAGGGTGATGGGCGAGAACATGGCGTCGTAGCCCACGCGGATGCGGGGGTGGCGCGCCACCCCGTCGCGCGCGGCCGCACTCAGAGGTTGTGAAGAAATCCGGCGTGTCCGAGCGGACCGTCCAAACGGCCCCAATCTAGGCGCAAAGCACAGCCGTAGCTCGGGCTACGGCGAGCATTTGCAACGACGAGTGGGGGCGTTTGGGCGGGACGAGCGGGCATGTCGGATTTCTTCACAACCTCTCAGCCGGCGCCGGGCCGCCCCAAGGCGGCTGAGCACCCGCTTGGCGGGTGGCGCCGGGCGCTCGGGCGGCAGGCGCACGGTGGTCGAGCCGGGCGGCAGCCAGCGCGAGGCCAGCCGCGCGACTGGTAGTCCACGCTGACCGAGGCAATCGCCTTGTCCAGGATGGAGCGCAACAGGGGCAGGTCGCGCCGCACGGCGGGGCCCAGGGGGGCGGCGCTCGGCCCCAGGTTGGTGCGCGGCTCCAGGTTCGTCAGCAGGCCTTTTTCGATCAGGTACACCGCCACGTGCTGGTAGCCGATGAACAGGTCGGCTTGGCCGGCAGCCACCGCCTGCAGCGCCCGCTCGGCCGTGGCTTCCTGCTGCAGCCGGGTGCCGCGGTAGCGCGCCCGCACCAGCACCTCGATGCTGGAGCCGGCCTCCACGGCCACGGTGCGGCTGCCGAAGTTTGCCGTGGACGAGACGTCCGGCACATCGCGGCGTGCGGCCAGCACCAGGTTCGTGGTGAGGGCCGGCCGGGTGAACGCGGCGTACGACTCGCGTTCGCCCACCGGCGTGGCGAAGGGCGTCAGGTCGATCCGGCCGGCTTGCAGGGCCGCCATGACCTCGTCCAGGCTGCCGTAGCGCCGGAACTCGAAGCGCAGGCCGGTGCGTTCGGACCACAAGGCCTGCAGCTCCGAGACAAAACCTTGCGGCATGGCCGCGGAGGTGTCTTCGAACTGATAGAACGGGGCGAAGTCTCCGGTCAGCCCCACCCGCACCAGCGGATGGCTGGCAGCCCTAGAGCCTGCCGGGGGGTTGGTTACCAGGTGATGCAGCGGGTTCCGTGCCGCGAGTAGACTGGACTGGACGTTTCTACGGGTACGAACATCATGGCTGCAAGATTTTCCAAATTCACCTTTGCGCGCGGCTTGGCGCTGCTGCTGTGTGCCATCGGCCTGCAATGGGCGGCGCCTGGGTCGGCCCAGCAGATCTACACCCCTGCCACGCCGGTGGAACCGGAGATCGCCATCCTGGCCCCGGCAGACAGCGAAACCGTATACGACAACAACGGCCGAGTGGTGGTGAACCTGGCGGTGCGCGAACTGGAGCCCGACGAAGAGATCGTGCTGCTGCTCGACCAGGAAGAAGTGGCTCGCGACAGCAACCCGCCAGCGTTCATTGTGCTGAACGACCTGAACCGCGGCACCCACCAGCTGCAGGTGCGCATCGTCGATGGCGACGGCGACGTGGTAGCCGAGTCGCAGGTGTCGAGCTTCTTCGTGTGGAAGGCCTCGCGGCTTTTCCGCGGCGTGTGATCTGACGACCCCCCGCTGACCGACCCGGCTGACCGGCCCGCCGCGCGGGTCAGGCCCCCGGGCGGCGCCCGTTGCCCGCCGCCGGCGGCGTGAAGTGGCGCACGAACCAGTTGGACGCCTCATGCGCCACCTCGTCCATGGCGCCGGCTTCCTCGAACAGATGGGTGGCCCCTTGCACCACGTGCAGGTGCTTGCTCCCAGCCAGCTGCGCATAGGCCTGGCGGTTGAGATCCAGCACTTGCACGTCGTGGCCGCCCACCAGCAGCAAGGTGGGGGCTTGCACGCGTGCCAGCAGCTGGGGGCCGGCCAGGTCGGGCAGGCCGCCGCGTGACACCACGGCGGCGATAGGGCCGGCGCCCTCGGCCGCCGCCGCTAGCGCGGCCCCCGCACCGGCGCCGGCGCCGAAGTAACCCAGCGGCAGCCCGGCGGCCATTTCCTGCAGGCGCAGCCATTGCGTCACCAGGCGCAGCCGCGCGGCCAGCAGCGGCACGTCGAGGCGGCGCGCCTCGTCCTCCTCTTCCCGCGGCGTGAGCAGGTCGGTCAACAAGGTGGCAATGCGCGAGCGATGCAGCCGCCGCGCCAGTTGCCGGTGGCGCGGCGTCAGCCGCGAGCTGCCGCTGGCATGGGCAAACAGGACCCAGCCGATGGGTGTGGCCGGCAGCAGCAGGTCAGCCACCAGCGTTGCCGTGGGTGAGACGGCGATCTCGACCGAAGAAGCAGGAGGTTCGAACATAGGACGCTCACGGACCAGAAGACAGCCGTGCCCTCACGGCAGTAAGCAAGCCCCAGCAAGAACGGGGCCGGAAATGTGGAACACGGGGCATTGAGCACGGTGTCCTGGGCTTGTACGGGTGCCGGCCCAGGCAGTGCATCATGCGACTGCCGGCCGTGGCGCACAAGTCGATACTCGTGCCTTGTTTCAACCCTCAGAGTCGTCATATGGGAACGTGTGGATGAAGGTCAAGTGGCCGTCATTTTTTGCACGCGGCCGACACCGCGGACACCTGTTGTTTTACTTGGATTGAAGGGGCGCGAGCATGTGTTTCCCCGGGGGCCTTGATTGAGGGGCCGGTTGCAGGACTGGTTGCGGCGCAAGATGCCTTCGGCGGAGTCGTTGCGCCGGAACAAGTGGCTGCATTGGCTGGGCCCCTCGCTGCACCACCCGCGGCTGTGGCACATGAGCCGGCGCGGCATTGCGCTGGGGCTGGCGATCGGCCTGTTCTTCGGGCTGCTGCTGCCCACCGCGCAGATCCCCTGTGCCGCCGCGCTCGCCGTGGTGCTGCGCGCCAATCTGCCCATGGCCGTGGCGGGCACGCTGGTCACCAACCCGGTCACCAGCGTGCCGCTGTACTACGCGGCGTGGCGGCTGGGCAGCGCGGTGCTGGGTGAGCCCGCGGGCCCGCACATGCGGGGGTGGCCCGGCCAGGCGGGAGCGGACCAGCCGCCCACGCGCCCCGGCCTGGGCGGCTGGTTGACCGGCGCGTGGGAACGTTTGCGCGCCGTCGGCAAGCCGCTGATGCTGGGCCTGGCCATCCTGGCCACCACAACCGGGGGGCTGGCGTACGTCATGGTGTCGTGGATCTGGCGGGCCAAGGTGGTGTGGGCCTGGCGGCGCCGGCAGCGGCTGCGCCAAGTGACCTGAAGGAGGGCTCCCGGCCCCCGCGCTTCGTGCCGATCCTGCCAAATGCTTCTCGCGAGCGGGTGCGCCGCGGCTCAAGCCGGCCGGCTGGGGGGTCGATACCAGGAGGGCGACTTTGTACACAGCCGCTGAGGACCCGCATGCTGCCCGGAATCCGATCCATCCCACAGAGGCTTTTTGCTGCCGCCCGCTCGGCCTGCGAAAGCCTGGGAGCGAACAAGACGCACGGCCCGCTGCTGACCTGGGCGGCATTGGGGGCATTGGCCCTGGTGCTGGTCCTGGCCGTGATGAAGCGCACGGCCGAGGCGCAGCTGCGCGGCGATGCCCAAAGCGCCGCGCTGAGCTGGGCCACCTTCCTGACACGCACCGTGCCCGACTTGGACCTCATCTTCGCGGGCGACCTGCCGTCGCCGCAGGCCCAGAACCACCTGCTGGCCTTGCGCGAGGCGCAAGAGGTGTTCCGCTTCCGGCTGTTTGCGCCGGACGGGCACCTGCTGCTGGAGTCTGAATCGCTGGGCAAGGCGCCCTCGGGCGAGCAGGCCGGCGCGATCGATGCCCATGCACTGCGGGCCGCCCAGGCCGGCGTGCCGGGCATCGAACTGGGCCACGGCGATGGCCGGCGCCTGCCGCGCGTCTACAGCCGGGCCTACGTGCCGGTGCGGCAGGGCCGCGAACTGCTGGGCGTGGTGGACGTGGAGGTGGACCAGACGGCCCGGGCCGAGCGCATCGAGGCGGCCTCTTTTGCGATTGCCACCGCGGTGGTGCTGGTGCTGCTGGCCCTGTTCTCGGTGGGGGGGTGGCAGTGGCTGCGCAACATCCGCAACAAGCGCCAGGCCGAAGACCGCATGCGCTACCTGGCGCACCACGACGTGCTCACCAGCACGCTGAACCGCGCGAGCTTCCAGGAGGCCTTGCAACAGGCGGCCCGGCGGCGGGCCGAAGGGGGCACGGGCTTTGCCGTCCTGTGCATCAACCTGGACAGCTTCAAGGAAGTGAACGACACGCTGGGCCATGCGGCCGGCGACGACATGCTGCGCCAGGTGGCCGTGCGCCTGCACGACACGGTGCGCAATGCCGACCTGGTGGCGCGCCTGGGCGGCGACGAGTTCGCCGTGCTGCAGACCGGCGTGCAGGACAGCGGTGATGTGGCCACGCTGGCGCAGCGCATGGTGCAGGCCTTGTCGGCCTCGTACGACCTGGCCGGCCAGAGCGCAGCCGGCAGTGCCAGCGTGGGCGCGGCCATCCACGGCATGGACGCGGTGGACACGCACGAGCTGATGCACCGGGCCGACCTGGCGCTGTTCCGTGCCAAGAGCAATGGCGGCAGCGGCTACAGCTTCTACGACGCCGGGCTGGACGAACAACTGCAGCAGCGCCGCCTGCTGACGCGCGAGTTGCGCGAGGCGCTGACGCGCGGCGCGCTGCTGCTGTACTACCAGCCGCTGTACGGCGCCGATGGCACCACGCTATGCGGCTACGAGGCGCTGGCGCGCTGGCCGCATCCCACGCGCGGCTTCGTGCCGCCCTCGGAGTTCATCGCGCTGGCCGAAACCAGCGGCATGATCGAGGAACTGGGCCGCTGGGTGCTGCGCCAGGCCTGCGCCGAAGCGGCCACCTGGCCGGCGCCGCTGAGCGTGGCGGTCAATCTCTCGGCGGCGCAGTTCCGGCAGGACGGTGCGATCCTGCGCGAGGTGACGCAGGCGCTGGCCGACTCGGGCCTGCCGCCGCAGCGCCTGGAGGTGGAGATCACCGAGTCGCTGCTGATGGGCAACACCGACCAGGCCCTCGGTGCCTTGCAGGCGCTGCATGCCCTGGGCGTGCGCATTGCGATGGACGATTTCGGCACCGGCTATTCGAGCCTGGCGTACCTGTGGCGCTTTCCATTCGACAAGGTCAAGATCGACCGCGCCTTCACGCAGAACATGCTGAGCGACGCCAAGGTGGGCTTCATCATCAAGTCGATCGTGTCGCTGGCGCACTCACTGGATATCCGCGTCAACGCCGAGGGCGTGGAGACGGCGGCGCAGATGGCCTTGCTGCGCGAGCATGGCTGCGACGAGCTGCAGGGCTTCCTGCTGGGGCGGCCGGCGCCGCCGGCAGGGCTGGCGCATATGCCGCGGGCGACTGTGGCGGTGGTGCCGGTGGCGCCGGTGGGGGTGCCTGCGCCATTGTGAGGCGGGTTGCGGAGAGCTGAAGCCAGCCCTCGGTCTTCGCGCTGATCAGCCGGCCTTGGTCTCCGTGCTGAAGCTTCCGGAGATCTGCGATTCCTTAGCATGCAGCTTGTCGTGCCAGATCGTTCCCATGATCCCGGTCACCTTGTCGTACGCGCCCGAGCTGCCGTTGGGCCGCAGATCGATCTTGTCAATGACCTGGTAGGTGATCTTGATGTTGCCGCTCTGGTCGCCCGCGCCCCGTTTGCCGCCGAACTCCACGTACGGGTCGACCGGCAGTTCGGACAGAGACACTGGGAAGCTCTCGCGGCCATACCTGGGGTCCTTCTTGATGGCTGCGACGACCTCGCCCTCATGGGCAATGAATGCCGGGTCCTGCTTGATCAGCTTGATCGCATCGTCATCGAGCGTGATCTTGTCGCGGCTGAACGGCGGCAGTTCCTGGATGGCGGCCTTCGCCGCATTCTTCAACGGCAGCATGTCGATCAGGTCGCCCACCGGGTCATCGCTGGTCACCGCGCGCAGGCCTTCGCCGGTCTTGTCGCGCAGGAACTCGAAGCCGTTGCGCCCGACCACGTCGGTGGCCTTGACCCCGAAGTCGAAGATGCGGTCCAGGGCGTGGGCCCCCTTGCCAGCCAGGTCGTTCACCTGGTCCAGCACCCCTGCGGCATCAGGTCCTCGGGTTGGAAGCTGCAGGTGATCGGCCGTGGCGGTGTGCACGTCCTGCTGCGAAATTCGCACATCGGGGGGCAGCCCGCCCGAGGCGACATTCAGGGGGGCGCCACGCATGGCCTGCGGATCCAGCTTGCCGAAGGTCTGCGCCGTGCCGGGGCTCGGCCTGGGCTTCTCGACCATCTCCTTCTTGGCCGCGGCGAGGGGGGCAAACTCCCGCTGCACCATCGCCAGTTACCGCTGCATGCCGGACGGATCGATGGGAATCGACATCGTGCAATCTCCTTGAGTAGGTTGGGTCAGCGATACGACATCACCAGCCCGTGGATCAGGCGGGTCCAGCCGTCCAGCATCACGAACAGCAGCAGCTTGAACGGCAGCGAAATGGTGGTGGGCGAGATCATCGACATGCCGAGTGCCAGCAGCACGGTGGCCACGATCAGGTCCACCACCACGAACACCAGGTAGATCACGAAGCCGATCTGGAACGCGCGCGTCAGCTCGCTGAGCGTGAAGCTGGGCACCAGCACCATGAAGTCATCGGCCAGCAGGCGCTCGGCGCGGGCCTGCGGCCAGATGCTGGCGGCCGACTTGAGGAAGAACTGGCGCTCGCGCTCCTGCGTGTGCTTCACCAGGAAGGCCTTCACCGGCACCTTGGCCGCGTCGAAGACGGCCATGATGTCGTTCAGGCCCTCGCCCTTGGCGCCGAGCGTGCGGCCGCGCAGCGCATCGGCCACGTCCATGCCCACCGGCGCCATGATGTAGATCGACAGGATGATGGCAATGCCGTTCAACACCATGTTGGGCGGTGTCTGCTGCAGACCCATGGCCGTGCGCAGCAGGCCGAACACGATGACGAGCTTGGTGTAGCTGGTGATCATCAGCGCCACGAAGGGCGCCACGCCAAAGGCGACGATGAGCGCGACCAGGGTCAGCGGATCTGGCATGCCGGCGTTCATGAGCGCCCCAAGGCCGGCTGAAGCCGGCCGCCCCCCGTGGGGATCCAGCAAAGTGGCAGAACCACATTTGCTGGAGCGGCGCAGCCGTGGTGGGGGTGAGGGGCGTCAGACTTCATTGGGGGCGAACTCCGACACGCGCACGCCCAGGCGGTCGCCCACCGCCACCAGGAAGCCCTTGCCCAGCACGTTGCCGTGCGCCAGGATGCGCACGGTGCCGCGGTTCAGCGGCTGCCCCAGGTCGAACACGTGGCCGGCGCGCAGGGCCTTGAGTTCACCCAGCGAGACCGACAGGTCGCCGACCTCGAAGCGCAGGGTCACCTCCAGCGCATCGAGGCGGTCGATGGGCAGGTTGGCGCCGGCGTGCAGGTCTTCCGGCAAGGAGGACGGGGGAGGGGTGTCGCGGTTCATGGCGGTGTCTTTCGATCGCTCGGGGGCGTTCTGCAAGGTGATGCGCGAGCCGTCGGCCAGGCCCCAGAGGTGGCGGCCGTGCGGGCCGCCCACCGTGGCGGTGACGACGATGGCAGAGCCCGAGGAGCCCCATTCCTCGATGCCGATGATGTCGCCGCGGCCGATGCCGCTGATGTCGCGCAGGCGGAGTTGCGTGCTGCCCAGGCTGAAGCTCAGCGGCACGCGCAGAGCGGCCAGCCAGCCCTTCAGCGCCGTGCCTGAGTCGGCCGCGGGC
>Ga0307516_10002547_pt1 | contig 24249 bp, 31 predicted proteins | sample 19_EM_MG_FD_203310 | JGI IMG/M metagenome (GOLD analysis project Ga0307516, IMG submission 203310) | Populus trichocarpa ectomycorrhiza microbial communities from riparian zone in the Pacific Northwest, United States - 19_EM | ecosystem: Host-associated > Plants > Roots > Unclassified | place...
TTGCTCTCACAATCCTCCTCTGCTCTCCCCTCTGCGTACTGCGCCTTGCGCTCCCAGTAGCACCCCAGCACGAACTCCAGACCAGCGTCGACTGTATTTCAGGTGACCGCCGAGGTCCGCCCTGACAGCCTTATGCGAAAACCGTCGGGGGGGTACTTAAGAGTAGCACTTTCCTAACTGTAAGAATCCAAGCTTGATATTGCAAACTATCTCCTTGGTCTGATTACCTGTAAAAAGGCTCATTAATCACGATCTGAGACTCTCTGCAAGAAACTCTCGAATACTTCAACATCTCTGCTCGCCTATCCTATCCTCTTCCTCCCCGTTCATATCCACAATAACTTCCGTTACCCTTTGGGCATTACAGTGAGTGTTATCTGTTAGGATCCCCCTTCCCAGTTGTTAGAGCAGAGATAGCTAGCTATCCTTGTGCTATAGTCGGTTGCCTGGCTTTTGGGACAGACGAACCGTACAGAGTCGCTCGTTTGAGGTTGTGATTAGATCAGGCCAGAGTGGCCCTGACACTACCCATAACATGTTAGTTGGTGCAAAATTGCCTTGTTTGCAAGGTTTCTCTGCCCCCCAATATTATAACACCCTAACACCCATATTACTGAACAATTGTACAGTCAAGATGTCAGGGAGAACCCAAGCAAATGTATCACGCAATTACAGCGGGGGTCATTTTGGTTGCCCATTTTCCAAAGTAAGTGCTGCTGTAATGGGCTCCCTGTCAGTGTCATCGGCCAGCTCCGGGGTTGCGCTTGCTGCCCAAAAACAAAAGCGGCCAACAGGCGTACTTGATTATAAGTGAGATGAGCTGGTTCGCCTCACCGATTGTGTGAAGAAAGGCGAAGTCCCGGTGGGGATCTCTTATTTGGTAGTCGGCCGTTCGGCGGTTTCAACAAGAGCGTTCACCCTCAAATGATCTTTTTGTAGCGCAGGGTCAGTCCGGCAAATGCACATTGAGTTCAGCGATGGCCCCGGGGTTCTTGCAATTGAACAGCTTGGGCCCAAGCATTATGACCTCCGGTCTCGTCAGGCTGCCAATGAGCTCCATTGGTGCAAGCGTCGTGCGCCTCGCTCCCGATCGAAACCAGTAGTCTTTGCAGCGATTGCTTTTGCTTGCATTCTCAATTAGGTTGGACTTCTGAGAATTTTAACCTCTTCGAGACAGGCTCGCAAGTGACCATGGTAGCATGACTGTGATCTGCTCCCCTTATTTTTAAACCAGCAAGACACACGCGAGTCACCCCACCACTTCCGCGCCAGGGGAAATTCACATTGGCAGTACTACAGAACGGGTACACTCGCACTCACACCAGGACCAATACGAAAGGGCAACCTATATTTTTGTTATAGAGTAGCTGCAGAAGCACAAAAGGCAACTGTGGGGTTTATGCATGGCGGGTTGGGAGGGGCATTAGTATATCCTTGGCCCTCCCATAGACCATGAACAGCCGCCATGTGGTGGGGATGGGAAGGTATGCGGGACTCTCGTGCACCTTGCTGACCGTGTCGAAGGCACCTGCCTTCCACCTGCAATGGTCAGATTTTCAATATCACGGCCTGGTGTGCCAGTCACCATATGTCTGGGTCAGCTCACTGTGTTCGGCAAGCAAGGTTTCTGCCGACGCCAAGTCGGCATTTTTCTAGTAAAACAACAACATCTCGAACACTCCTAAGTTACCGGACTTTCCAACTGAAGCGCTAACATGCTTTTTTCGCAGAGCTGAGGACCGGCGCCTGATTCGTTGACGATCCGAAGTCATGTGACCGTGAGTCGGCGCTAGGGAAGCCGGATTTATACCTGGGCACTCTCCGTGTAAACCCACCCCCGTCCTTGTCCTTCTTTTTCCCGTCCACTTACACGAACTCCTTCCCCCCTCCAACAATGCATCACCTTTCCCAGTCCTCCAGCAGGGTCGCTCGTCGCGTAGTTGGTAGTTCACCAGCCACACGTGTCGCACGTCGGCACGCGCACAAGGATGTCAAGTTCTCCAACGAAGGGCGAGCAAGCATATTGGCTGGGGTGGACGTACTTGCGAACGCGGTTAGTGTGACGCTGGGTCCGAAAGGTGTGCTCTATGTGTTTTGCAGAGTTGCTTCTGGTGACTTACCGCCAATAGGGCGAAACGTCATCATAGAACAATCGTTTGGTGGCCCTAAAATCACTAAAGGTGCGTACTTCCTCCCGCTGCAGGTTTTCTCCACATTAACCATAGCTTAGATGGCGTGACGGTTGCCAAATCCATCCAACTCAAAGACAGATTTGAGAACCTTGGTGCCCGGTAGGCGCTTTTACTCGCCAATCGCCCGTCTGTACTTAGTATCGCGTTCGTAGTCTTGTTCAGGAGGTTGCCTCCAAGACAAACGAGATTGCTGGTGATGGCACGACGACCGCCACTGTGCTTGCCAGAGCGATTTACTCGGAAGGCGTCAAGAATGTCGCTGCCGGTTGCAATCCTATGGATCTTCGACGCGGCTCGCAGGCCGCTGTGGAAAAAATTGTGCAGTTCCTGTCTTCGCACGCTAAAACCATCACCACAACGGAAGAGATTGCTCAGGTCGCCACCATCTCTGCCAACGGTGACTCTCACATCGGAAACCTCATTGCTACTGCTATGGAGAAGGTTGGAAAGGAAGGGGTCATCACCGTTAAAGAGGGAAAGACCATTGATGACGAGATTGAGATCACGGAAGGAATGAGGTTCGACCGAGGATTCATTTCCCCCTACTTCGTGACCGACGTCAAGTCTCAGAAGGTCGAATTCGAAAAACCATTGATCCTCCTCTCCGAGAAGAAAATATCCCTGCTTCAGGATATTCTACCATCGTTGGAGACCGCTGCTCAATCCCGCCGCCCACTCCTCATCATCGCAGAGGACATTGATGGCGAAGCCCTTGCAGCCTGTATCCTCAACAAACTCCGAGGTCAACTCCAGGTCGCCGCGGTTAAAGCTCCGGGTTTTGGAGACAATAGGAAGTCGATCCTAGGTGATTTGGCGATTCTCACCGGCGGAACTGTCTTTACCGACGAACTGGACATCAAACTCGAAAAGGCCACGCCTGACATGCTTGGGTCCACCGGATCCGTTACCATCACCAAGGACGACACCATCATCCTCAATGGTGGAGGCTCGAAAGACTCTATTTCCGCTCGCTGTGAACAGATTCGCTCGTTGATTTTGGACGCGACGACTAGCGAGTTTGACAAGACCAAACTCCAGGAACGATTGGCCAAGTTGAGCGGTGGTGTAGCGGTCATCAAGGTTGGAGGAAGCTCGGAGGTCGAGGTTGGGGAAAAGAAGGATCGGTACGATGACGCCCTCAACGCTACGCGTGCTGCGGTTGAGGAGGGCATTCTTCCTGGTGGTGGCACGGCACTCCTCAAGGCGTCTCTCGCTCTCGGCTCTCCCACTCCCTCTGGCTCGCACTCGAGCATACAAACAATCAAGGTCATCCCTACGGCCAACTTTGATCAAGACCTGGGCGTATCCATCATCCGTCGTGCCTTGACGCACCCCACTCGCACTATTCTCAATAACGCCGGAGAGGAGTCGTCTGTCATTGTGGGAACCCTCCTCTCTGAACCTTATTCCACACCGGAGAAATTCTCATGGGGCTATGACGCTGCCAAGGGCGAGTACGTGGACATGATAAAAGCCGGGATCGTCGACCCCTTGAAGGTGGTTAGAACCGCCTTGATTGACGCTGCCGGTGTCGCGAGTTTGCTGACTACCAGCGAAGTGTGTATCGTGGAGTCTCCTGAAGAGCCTAAGGCGGGTGGAGGCATGCCTGGGATGGGTGGCATGGGTGGTATGGGGGGGTTCTAAACTATTCCCGCCGTCTACACGAAAAGTTTATACATCCCCAACTAATGTAGTTACACGCTTGCTGTCATAGTTCCCCTACCTCCAAACTAATGTAATGTCGACTCCCCGCTCTTGGTTGCTTGCTTGTTCGCGGATATCGCGACGACGCCACTCGTCAACAAACAAACAGGGACAAACAAGACCTGCTGTCCTCGACCAGCATCTTTCCTTGGTTTCCGTCATCCAGTATCCTACAGGAACAATGTCTGAAGGTATCGGTATCGCCAACTTGCCCAACCAGGTGTGCTTGTCCGTCTGTCGCGCCTACGTCCACCTAAAGCTTTGCGTAGAAACACAAAATCGTTGCCAAACGGGGCGCTCACTTCACCATTATGGTCGTCGGTCAGTCGCGTCGCCTGCCTCTGACTAGCCACACATGCACTAACTTTCGCGCAGGTGAATCTGGTTTGGGGAAAACCACGCTCATCAACACCCTGTTTTCCACCGAGCTGTCTGCCCCGAAGAACTACAATCGCCGCCACCTCAAGCAACTCGACAAGTTGACCGAGGTTGAAATCATCAAGGCCGAGTTGGAGGAAAAGCAGTTCAAAGCCAAGTTATCCGTTATTGATACTCCCGGCTTTGGCGACTATGTCAACAACCGCGACTCTTGGTCCCCCATCGTTGACTTCATCGATGACCAACATGAGGCGTACATGCGACAAGAGCAGCAACCTCTGAGGACCGACAAGACTGACCTCCGGGTGCATGCCTGCCTCTACTTTATCCGTCCCACCGGCCACACGTTCGTCCCTTCCCATGCTTCCGTTCTCCCACGGCGCTTACCACCACCCCAGGCTCAAGCCGTTGGACATAGAAATCATGAAGCGTCTCGGGACGCGCGTCAACCTCATCCCCGTAATCGCGAAGGCGGATACATTGACCCAGAACGACCTTTACGCGTTCAAACAGCGAGTGAGAAGTCCTTCCCCATAGTGTCCTCATACTCCTGATGCAAACTTTATGCAGATTCGCGAGGTAATCGCCGCTCAGGGCATCCGCATTTACCAGCCCCCTATCGATACTGATGACGAAGCCGCTGCTGAAAACGCTCGAGTGCTTCTCGACGCCATGCCTTTCTCCATCATCGGATCCACCGAAGACGTCACTACCGCCGACGGTCGTGTTGTCAAGGGACGAGAATACCTTTGGGGAGTTGCGGAGGGTATGTCTCGCACTCTCTTTTCCGTGAGAGTGAGATTGGAATGACGCCGTTTCCACAGTTGAGAACGAGAACCACTGCGACTTCCGGAAGTTGCGGTCTTGCTTGATTCGCACGCATATGCTTGACTTGATCTCTACAACTGAAGACATCCACTATGAGAACTACCGTCAACAGCAGATGGAGACCAGGAAGTTCGGCGAACCCCGAGTGAAGAAGTCTGATAATCCCAAATTCAAAGAGGAGGAGGAAACTCTTCGTAAACGTTTCACCGAGCAAGTTAAGAGCGAGGAGGCCAGGTTCAGGCAATGGGAACAACACGTTCGTTCAGTCCTTCGATTATGCATTCCAGTGCACTCACGCCTCCCTTCTCGTAGCTCATTGCTGAACGTGATCGACTCAACAAAGATCTGGAGATGGCTCACAGCGCCATTAAGAGCCTTGAAGCTGAATTGGACAACCTTCAAGTCGGCTACGGGAGGGGGTCTGGTCGACGATAGACGCACTGGGACCTCAATCATTTCTTTTGGTATACCCATATCGTTCGCTAGTCTGTCGTTCGTTTCTACTGGAACATATACACCGTGTTTGCCGTTCGCCAGCGGTCATGATGATGGGTGAGAAAAACGTGAGAAAACGCAATCAGCTTGATCCTTCCCCCTCGGTTCCTGTGCCACCCCATGCAGGGCGGGTCGCCCGGAATGCAGGATTCGACTGAGCACAACGGCTGTGCGACTCCTCTACCCAAGAAACGACGCGAATGGAGGGATTCGTTCGCCAACACCTTCTCTTCCAAGAAGCGAAGACTTTCCCACTCTTCGCCAGAACGTCCACACAACACCTTGGCGATATCCAACACTACCCAAACCGGACAAGGGGTAACAACCAGGGCACGTCCTTCATTTTCATCTCCCCTAGTATGACATGCTGAGCGCGCTCTCGTCGTCTAGGGTGATAGATACATTCCAACCCACCGGCCGTTTTCCCTCCCCCTTCATGCAAGTCCTAGGACTGTGCGCATTGCGAATGCCTTTGGCTTGGCCGACGACCGCATTCTTTCTTACAACGACCGCGCACCCCGGACCCCCGAGAGCAAGGTGTTTCAATCGCTGCGAAGTAATGTTATACAGCTCTTCCAACAACCTAAGACCGTCCCCCCCGTCTCGTCCCTAGCCAATCTAGGCGTCAACAAGCAATTCGTGTTGGCACTTGATGCTCCCGGCGTTCCCTCAGACCTCCTCTCCTTCCCCCTCTCGTGGTCCACATCCAACAAGATTGCTGTCGCATGCGGTTATGATGTATATTACCAGGACCTCGACACACGGGAAATAACCCACCTATGTAATACCGATCCTCCGATAAGGGTCATCGACTGGGCAAAACAAGATTCCAACGTTCTCGCCCTCGGTGCGGAGCGAGGAACCCTTCACCTGTGGGATGCTGCAGATTCGACGCTTGTTAGGGATTGGTCAGACGAGAAGCGCATCGGCGTTTACTCGCTCAGTTGGCACGATGAAGTACTGGCGGTGGGTGAGAGGCCGGGATCTATTGGTTTATACGACGTTCGCGTTCCGCAGACCATTGCAAAACTTGGGGGGCACAGGGTTCCGGTACACGCGCTCGAGTGGAGTCCAGACGGGAAATATCTTGCCAGCGGCGATGCCTCAGGCATTGTGCAGATCTGGGATGCTGCCGCGTGTAAGTCCCTGGGGGAGGGTAACAAGAAGGGCGGACGAATGAAGCACGCGGCGTTGGTTAAGGTGATTTCAAGAATATCTCCCCCAGAACCCGAATTCACTGTTAGTTTCAGGCACTCGCGTGGTGTCCGTGGAAACCGGAGCTCTTGGCTACTGGGACTCTCTCACCTGACGGGAGGATCCGCGTTTGGAACACATTGGAAACAATCGACAAGTCGACCTCACCGACACACACGATTTCCATGCGTACAGCTATCACCTCGCTTCATTGGTCGCCCCATTGCAAAGAGCTCCTGAGTACCCACGGGGATTCATGGCAAGACGGTAGCGGTAACCTCAAGAAACATTCCACTGAATTCAGCAATTCGATCACGGTCCACTCGTACCCGAGCTACAGCAGACTTCTGAACCTAACAGCGCATACCTCTGCCATTGGCCACAGCTGCCTAAGCCCAGACGGAACGAAGATTTTTACTATTTGTCCGGTTGAGGAGGCCATGAAGATGTGGAAGGTGTGGGGTATGAGTGATCAAGAGGATGAAGGGGGTGGGAGCATTTTTAATGGATCGAAGTTCGCAATCAGATAGCTGGCTGTGCCTCTATCCATTGGAGTCGCTGGTTGAACCTGTCGCATTGCTGTTCGCCTTGCTTTAATCGTTGCCTGTACAGTACGCACTGCTATGTAGTCACCTGGCATATCACCACAACATCCACAGCTGACCATCACCGATCGACGATCAGCCGATCTCTACACGTGACCTTGACCTCCAGCTCATTCCCCCACCACGGCCAACAAAAATGTCCACCTTCCTTCGACGATTCGCGACGTCCGCCTTGACGGCCGCAAAGTACGTGTCTCACGCCGTGTCCTCATCTATTCCTCCCGAATTCTCTCTCTAGACCCAACGTCTTCGTGAGCCAATGCGCACCACTTTGCCCTCCAAGCTTGACCGTCTTCCGTGCAGTTTGATGTTGCTATCGGTTCAAAGCCTGTCGGGAGGATCGTCTTCAAACTTTATGACGATACTGTCCCAAAGACTGCCCAAAACTTCCGCGAGCTTGCCACCGGTCAGCATGGCTTTGGCTACCAGGGGTCCACGTTCCACAGGGTAATTCCGAATGTGCGTTATTGCACCCCCAGGCATCGCTCTACCCACCCACCTTTGACCCACCTTTGACCTGCATACTCCTAGTTCATGCTCCAGGGTGGAGATTTCACTCGTCACAATGGCACTGGTGGAAAGTCCATCTTCGGGGAAACGTTCCCCGGTACGCCCCGTCCTTATCCCCTTTCCGGTCATTCTCAAATGTTCTGGTAGACGAGAACTTCAAGTTCAAGCACAACCAACCCGGACTCTTGTCTATGGCCAACGCGGGACCCAACACCAATGGTTCACAGGTTCGTCTGTTCTTGGAACGCACAGTAGGTCCAACTCACATGGTCTCAGTTCTTCATCACGACTGTTGTCACCCCTTGGCTGAATGGCAAGCACGTTGTCTTTGGAGAGGTGGCGGAAGGCATGGACGTAGTGAAGGAAGTGGAATCCGTTGGAACCGAAAGTGGACACACTCGGGCAAAAGTGACCATTACTTCCTCTGGTGAAGTATAACAGTTCGCTACCCCTTGCAGCAATGTAGCCTTCCTGGAGTACCACTAAATCCCCATATTTCGACGCACCACACGCCCTGATGATTGAGCTACCACTCCTCGAGGGTCAAATTGATTAGCAATGTTGCACCTGAGTCGTTTCCCTTCATGTTAAGTAATCTGACCAGCCTCCATCCTTGCTGTATGTGCGAGAGCCTCGCACAAAACACAGCGAGTTCGTCATCTCTTCCGTACTCATCCTCCTGCAGGAGAATCCTGGGTTGGACTGGTCAGCTCAACCTCTCGTCACTCGCGCCCATCCGTGATCTCACCGCAGAAAAACCAGCTCATCGTTATCGAAACTGAACTGGAACTTCTCATCCCAAACGAGGTCTGCACCGGTGCTTCCGCGAGGAGCTTCTCCTTGCCTCGATTTCGTCTTCCACTCATGAGTCCGTTTCACGTCCATCAGCTGCACTCGGACGTAAGAATGGAATTTTGTAGTGTCGTCAGGGCAGGGCACTAGGGCGATCCAGTTGGTGAAATACTCGAGTGGAACAAGTGCCATACCACCTACTGGCTGAGACCCCGTAGACGTGACCCAGGAGCTTCACCCTCTTTGGACGCCCCTGAGGAAATCCACGCATGTGGGCTGGCTTTAGTACCCAACCCGGTGTTCCGACGAACAGCGCCTCGTTCAGTTGCATTCCCTTGTCATATTTTTGCCAGTTCAAACAAACGATCTGCGACCCGTTTTGCCACTGGGTCAAGGGATTCTGGTTGCCCGAAGTAACGCGGAGACCTTTAGGGTACACCCTCCTCAAGTGTCTTCGAGAATGCGACACCAAATGCTTCAGAAAGTGTGGTAACAGGGAGTGCATCCCGGATTCAGATATGTTGATCATCACTGGGACGGGGTACTCCGATCCTGTAGCGCCTGGTTATACATCGGACTTCGCTGCTGTATGAAGGTGCGTACTTTCTGTGTGCCAGTCCCTTTCGGGTTTCATGCTTCTTGTGTAGGGTCCAAGAGCGGCGAGGGCGTCGGACACTTTTGTTGGTACTGGCCGATTCTTTGATGAGCGTTTCCTTCCCACAAGCTTACTGAGGACCTGACTATGCCATCCCTGCGATGATTCGGAATCCGTGGAGGAGCCAGAGGGTGTATCTATAGGTTCTTCTGCTGGCGCCGTATGGTGGTACTCCACCTAGGGCATATTTGTTCAGTGAATGAAGTCACACTAGCAACCAACGTACCATGAGCAGGATCTTCCCTCTCAGCTCTCGCGGGGATATCTCTTCCGGAGTCGTTCCGTGCAAGACTTCCCTCACAAGTTTGTCGCCCCATGTTCGGCCCATGAGATCAATCATCTCAGGTTGACCCTCTACCCCAACGTGACACTCGAGGCTAACGAAGATAGGCCAGTCGTTTGCAGTAACAGAGTTTCCTATCGCTTCGCAAACATCGAGGAATGGGACGCTCTTGCTGAAGGTGTGCCCGTGAGTGACGATCGGTCCCTTGGCAGACGGCCACACATCGATCTCAACGCATCTCGCGCCATGGGACAGGACGTGAGAGTAAGCGGCCGCAGTAGAATGGCCAAGTAACTGTCTAGCCATGAGGTATGTGTTGTGTGAGGACCTGAAACAGAGGTATCGGTCAACCGAAGAGTGAATTATTCTGGCACAAACGAAATGAAGTAGTCCATGATTGGGTGGGAATCGTCGACTGGGGGTGAACCCAAAACGGGTAGCTTCAAAAGTGCTTCGGGGTCCTGCAGGAATGTGGTAACGATGTCAATATATGGTGGTCGTTCGATGGTATGGCGTACCATTCCCAGTACGCTTGTGATATACCGTCGCATCTCGCCACTGAAATGCGCCGCGGTGTTGTCTAGCAGCGAGAGGTTGATTGCAGTGTCTGGCCGGTAAACTTTGGCCAGCTCAGCTTCATCTGCTGCAGAACTCATTGTTTGTGGTGGATGAGAGGATGGGCGATACAGCGCCTGGATAATCCCACGGCCCGTTTATCTCAACGCAAATGATAGTGGTCACTTTACGTCCGATAACTCCCCAGTAACACCTTTGATGCCTTTCAGCATCGCCTCCAAAAGTTTCTGCTGTGTCTCCTCCCCAGCTTCCGGATCGGCCACCCGTTCCGCCATGAACTCCGCCACAAACCGGGCAACGCCCTGTTCTCCCACCTCGCCGTGCGCGCGGGGTCCCCACTTCCACTCCACATTGATGCCCTCTTCTCCCCCAGCCTGGGTGGCGTTTGGAACCCTACCCCGCTTCCCACCGGACTTGGCGTCCCCAATCTTAGAATAGTCAAGGTAACCTTGTCTCACTAACTGAGTGAGGTACGCGTTAACCGTAAGAGACTGGTGGGTCGATTTATCATCGAAATACACGGATTCCGTCGGTTGCAACTGCAGCTGTTTGAGGATAGCTCGCAACTCATCTAAGGTCCCATCAGTGCGGATCGGAGGCGTACGGGCAACGTGCGTACTGTCGGCGATAACCCGCCCGCTGACGAGTATGAGTGCGAGGACGACATATAGAATACCCAGCGAACCGAGCTGGTCAGAATCGCTCCAGGAGATTACACTCCCATACGTGACGAGGGCCGCATCATCGGCACCCTCGGGCAGGTCCTCGATCTCCTGCTCGTAAATTTCTTGATCTGTGAGGGCAGCGTAATCAAGAATGACAGAGTCCAGTATCGAACGCAGGATGTAACTCTTGCTCCCACTGGCGGCGACTATACGATTGCATTTATTTGGGAGGCAGCGGGAGATTGAGGGAGTGTTCTTACCTTTCTTCTTCACGCCGGTGGCCTTCCTTCGATCTCCATCTGCGTTGTCCTTGGAGGTATCCTCCTTATTATCAAGCTCCGCTCGTGACGGCAACTCGACCAGCTCCATCCCAAACGTGGTCCGTAGGATCCCCTGTGCCCGTTCCAACACATCCTTGAATGCACGGGGCGTGTTCCCAAGTACTGTGGGCGCGGAAGTAGAAATTATTCCCGATGTTCGCGTAGGATAAAACGCCAGTACCTTTCTTTGATATTTCCTCGCGTTTCAGAGGCGCTCTGCGGTTTTCGGTGAACAACGCAAGACGGACTAAATCCCGAGCTTTTCGGACCGCTTCCTGGGTGACTTAGGGGTTATCTGGAGGGTAGCGAGGATGTGGTACGGCCTACCTCATTGTTTACCCCCCTGGTCTGGTCCAAATCATCGTCCTCGCCGACGGTCTGAGTATTCGCAGGAGCGTCGTCCGCGTCGTCCTCCGAATCCTGGGCCCCGCGTCTCCCGTGCTTTCTCTTTTGAGTCCGCGTTGGTTGTGTAGATTGCGAAGAGCGAGTATTAAGTGGCATTGCCAAAGCGAGTTGGGTGCGTTATAATAAAGTAGTGGCTCGATGCAGCGCGACGCGACGTGATCAATGGTCAGGTAGATGTTCCCAACACGTGATGTTAGTACAGGACTGGCGATGTCATATCTGGATTATCTACTGTAAAGCTTCACCTCAAGTCAATTTCTGCAAGATTACACTGTTTGCGAGCCCAGCATCTTTGATTGTCTGCGTATCATCGTCTAACGTCTTGTTGGGGAAAGTTGTCCCAATGGTGTATGGGCGTGTAAGATTGACGGGATCAGACCTAGAGAAAAGGTCGGTGAGAGCGGTTGGGGCGAATGCAACGAACTTACGCGTCGATAAAGTTCCTTATGTCACCAATGGTGTGTGTGAGGTTCATCCTACATACCATCCTATCGGTTGCATTATTAGCCGAAGTAGTGTTGGGCTGGGTGATGCTTACCTGGTCCCATCGGCCAAACGGAGTTGGATACTAGTCGTTGGTTGGCTTTGATCCACCTCAAACCTCGTTGTCACCCTTTGCAGCTCATTGGAACCAGTCCCTTCGTCGAACCTCCCAGGCATTGGGCGTTCGGTCGTGGAGATGGAGGGAACGGGGGCTCCCAGTCGATTGCCGGTGCCGGAGAAGGCTTGTATTGGACCGGCAGCTGGGGGGACATAGTCCTCGTTGGTCCGGCGAGCAACGCGCAACTCAACGGGCTGTCCGACTTGGACGTTCAAAATCTGGGGAGGGGCGCGGCTAGACAAAACTATGAGAATTTTTATCTTGAATGGAGGGGGGATGGTTGCACCCGGAATTGATTTCTTCCAAGATTTGTGCGCTGTTGGGATCGTCATAGCGCATCAACGGACCATCTTCAACGCTGAATCCGTCCCTCCAAAATGTCAAGTGTCGAATCGTGGGGGGAGCGTCTAGTGGGTCTCCGTGGGCAGGCATCAGGAGGGTGAGTCTCGGATGACGAACCTTGTGCATCTGGGTCAGGGATGTAGGCGCTCTCCATATCTTCACTCCCCAGGGTGTACCCACCACCAGTGAACATGCTACGAGGAGCGTTATTTGCCGCCGGACCGGCTCTAGAAGTTGTGGTTCATGAGACGAACAACCGTTGTGGACGTGTGGCTCACTCTGCGGCCCTACGCAAGAGATCCTGCACAAGGGAGCCCCCTGGAAGGCTGGGACGGCCGGGGTTCTCTACCGATATACCACTTAAATACGGCGGATAAGAGGTACGATTCAGGTCGAGAACACGATGAAGGCAGACCTTCGCTCGCCACCGGCGAACCAACTCTCGGCCTGATCCCTACCTGACTCTTCTTCGTCCTCATCGTCGCTTATATGCTGTCTTGCAGGTGGATCTGGCTGGGTGGTGTCGCGGAGGGTCGCGATCCTTGGTCCGCTCGAGCCGTTTCTGGAGTGACTATTTGCGTTAGACGTCGCTTCAAACAGGTAAACCAGGAGGCGAACCTGTCGGACCCCGACTGAGAGTTGTTGTTCCAGTCCCCAATCCTGCCAATCTTTCTCGACATTGTCCCTAATATCGACTGCGTGCGAGTGGGGGAAGTGACGTGACGGTGTGTGACGGCGGCGGGAACATGAGGGGATGATGGATGGCGCACTCTCCCTCTCTCTCCCCATCCACATCCACCACGACCGACAATTGCCCAACAATATGCAAGAAAAGGTGACTAAATCCGCCTGCGTTCCTCTCTCCCTGCCCTCACTTCCCGCCCCCAGGTCCCAGGTGCTGATAAGGTTACCATGTCCAGAACGTTGGGCGCCGCTTTCCTGAGTCACCAGGTCGAACAGCTCGAGAGGTCGGTAAATAACCGCACCCAGGGGACCACAAACCGGAGAGATCGCGGAGCACTTCACAGCGACCAAGGCGAGAGGAACTCTTCCGAGAAAATCCACAATCAGCCAGACACTGCGACTTCCCGGAGAGTCTCCGGCTCACCACCAAAGCAGCGTATCGACGATAGGTCATTCAGAGGCCCCCCGAACCAGAAGCAGAGGCGTGGCCGAGACACCAAGGACGCCGAAATCATAGTTCTGGATTCTAGTGTCTTGATCCACGCTTTGGGTCAACTCAAGAGGTGGAGTCGGGATGGTCGCGAGGAAGTCATAATTGTCCCACTTGAAGGTGAGTGAAAAGCGTGCCTCTTGTTTCTCGAGTTTGAACCCCCTTCAGTCCTTAACACCCTCGATTTACTCAAGAAGGGCACCAGTCCACTCTCTCAGCGTGCCCGTGCCGCATCTCGAGTACTTGAGGCTCAAGTTGGGACCAATCCCCGCATACGCGTTCAACAGGACGATGCCTTCGTTTCTTGGGAGGCTATCTCCTTCAATACCAACGCACCAAACCCACTGATGGGATCCCCCGAATGGCTCCGTAGAACCATCTGCTGTGCACGCTGGGAGTTGGGGCGTCCAGAAGTCCAGGCAACCTCTCTCGATACTGGAAGCGAGCCCCAGAACACAAACCCGGGGCTCGTTTTTGCTGTCGTCGCTCAGAACTCCGAACCGGTAACATTGGCCCCAAAACACCCCCCACTTGTGGAATCACCTGTCCCCCTTCCCACACCTCATGTCAACAAGTTTGAGCCCCGTACCACTGGTACTCTCGCCGCCTATTGGGCTGCCCGTGCTGGACTGAATGTAATGGAAGTCCAACCTTTGCATGAGGATACATACGGCAATAGGAAGCATGAAGACCCTGACGGCGCGTTCAGGAATAGGAAAAATATGCCCCACCAAACTCATGGGAGAAACAGGAACGGTGGGGCTCCTCCTGTTCTCCGCAGTGGGAAAGGACTTGTGGAACGTCCGCCCGCTGTGAAAGCCATGATGGACGTAGTTTCTCAACCGAGTAGGGTTGTACGAGTCCTCGCCCGCGGTGAGAAGCTAGAGCCCGACACTTAGTGTGGACCAAGCTGTACGTTTCCCGACCCCCGGACCCCCGTTTTCATGCTGCTGACACCGATCTCAGTCGACCACGGCCTAGTATCTCCACCCTTCACCACGAGTGAAGGGAGATCACGTTTCCATCCCCGAGCGTCGAACTCAGAGGGCACTGACTCATTCTGAACGCTGTTTTGGTGGCCTACCTTTAGAACGGTGTCTTCGCGTCGCTCCCTCATGCTCGAGCCGAGTAGTGAACAGGCAGAGGTGGCGATGGTACTTCCTGTTTTGCCCGGGATTCTCTTACCCTTCCTCTCGGACCCTGTTTCGGCATACTAAATGTATGTAAGATATTTCCCCCCCGTCTATGCACACCTTCCTCCGGTCTGCTTTTTGTACTCGTAACATTAGTCGTATTTGTTACAGAATAAATGAGTTAAATTGTCTGCCTGTTCAGGTCTTTGCTCTCTTGCGGGGACGTTCGTTGTCGTCGTCCCGTAGGGCCTTGACCTTCTTTCGCTGTAACTTGTCCAAATTTTGCCTTCCGACGTGCACACGCCCACGCAAGTTCCCCATTTCGTCCACCTCGAAGTTCTTCCTCTTCTTGCCCAATCCGCTCTCTACGTCCTTCTTCGCAATCTTTGGCCTTTTCAGGGCGGCCTTCGTCAAGTCATCGTCCGCTTCTCGATTACGCCTGAATACAAGGTCGAAGTGTGGTCCCATGGGCGTAAGTTCTGCTCTGGGAGTTTTCACACCGGAAGAGAGCATCTTGAACGTGTACGTTCGCACGTGGACCCTCGGAAGTGAGGTGGAGGATGCCGAGTTCAAGTCTGGTGGGGTTGGAGCGACGGTAACGCTGATGACGTGCTCCAGTCCGGATAAACAAATCGAGTCGATGACTTGCCCGTTGAACATGCCCATCAACATCGTCTTGAGCTGTGTGTATCGTGGGTGGGAATCGAAAAGTTCAGATGAGAAATGCATTAGTGGTTTGTGCCCTGGTGTCGATTTCGGTGTCTGTGGACAGGGGGTGATCAGAGCTCTGGTGTGGCCGAGAGAGACGGTCGTACCCTTAGCTCCTTCATACTGACGAAGTTCTCTACTCCAACCTCACACAAGTCCAATAATCGGTTGTCAAAAATCCTCGCAAGGATCAGGTTGTCCGGACGCTTCTTGGAATTTTGGCCGATGACGAACATTGAAGCATCGTTCTTCAGAGCCCAGAACTCCAATGAGGAATGATCCTCGAAGGGTCTGATCAGGTTCTTTTTTGAGAATGAGATTGAGTATGGTCGGTTTAACGCCATCTATACCACCGGTCAACGATTGGAAGGGGGTGAAAGACATTCACGGCTGACCAATTCTTGCATGGTTCCATTCAACCTCTCCCCGGTGTGTGTGCCCTTGACGAATATTACGGTGCGGGGATCCTCGGCTTCTTTTGGTTGTCGAGCCTCAAGCGCTCGCTTTGACCGAGCATTTTTTGGTTTCCTTGGAAAATAAGCGTCAGTCTCCCCGCAAACACAGGATGTGTGCACCGTACACTGTTCGCAGCATGATCGACGAGAGCAAAACGTGAGCGGGTGATGCCGATCTCGTATACTTGCACTTGATGAGAACGTTACATATATACGGCGGGGTGGATTGATCTTTTATTGTATACGGCTGCATTCGAACGCGTCCATACGGCTGTCCAGAGGGTGCTGCTTTGTAATCGCAAGGAACCGATTGCAGTTACGACGTTCATAGAAACTGGCCGTCCCCACTTGAGCACCCACTGCTTGTCTGGTCTTCCAGTGGCCCTACCCGTCACCACTTGCGGTCCTGCAGACCCGTCGCCAGCGCCGCCGCCGTGCTCGATGGCGAAGGGGTGAGTGATCGGTGGGTTCCCTCCATTCCATCCCCGACGGTGATCAGGTGTTACCTATGACCGGTCCTTTCCAATCGGCTCCGTTCGAGGTCATTGATTACATCCTCAGCCTGACCAACCCAGAGACCGTCTCCAGTGTCTCCCAGACGTCCCGCGCTCTCCACACCTACATCCGAGACAACGTCTTCCTCTGGAAATCTCTCTTTGCAAAGTACTTCGACCTCCCCGGGGAACACCACCAATCCGCGAACTGGAGATCAAAGGTCCAGTCCCGTATTCAAGCCAAACACACCATTCTCGCATTCTTCTCCGCGCACATATCGGGCGAGGAACTCGAGAATGCATTCGAGATCTTGGTCCAGATGGTTCGATCCGCACCCCCAGGTCGGGGATGGTCCAAGAACATAACGTGGCTTGACGGCATCCTCACGAATCCTGCCTTATGGCCATCACACTCCCCGTTAACCTCCACTCATCCCCGACTCAGCCAACGTTCACAATCACAATCCGAACTCCAAGTCCTCGAATGCGATAAAGTCGGTAGACCAGGAGACAGGTTCAAGGCCCGCACCTTCGTGTATGACATGCGCAACTACCACCGCTCCAAGCTCTACGGCCCATTTATGCCCCGGGGCTCTCAGAACGATCCTCTCCAGATCAACTACGTTCACCTCAGATACCTCATGAACGTCCTCCTAAACAACCTCCGCGACAGCCACAGCGACGACGCTCATGTGTGGATGAAGCGTGGGTTCGAAAACACCCGGCCGATGACGGCCCCTCCGAGCCCTGTGGATGGCGACTGGGCCGGTGTCCAAGGCGACTGGCTGCGCTTTGTGTCATGGGTAGGATACGAGGAGCTAGAAGAATACAATGTGAGATATAACCAACAACCCTCCGCGCCAAAAACCTTACCCAGTCTTCACATTGCAGTGGCCAGACGGTAAACTGCCGGACATCGGGGACGAATTAAACTCGAGCGTTTTCCGTAACCCGTGGTTTATTGAGGCCCACGCATTCCTTCAAGTCACCATGCGCGTGACCTCGATTGATTCACCGTCCAGGCATGATCCAGAGAGGAAACCGACCATTTATTTCGAGGGAAATACCCTCGGCGGAGGTACGAACGAGGCAAGAGTACGAGGCACAGTGCACGACGAAGGGGGAGACGTGGTCAGGTGGAGTGTAAGTAGTATCGTGGGCGGGGAGATGAGGTGGCACACAGAAGGAGTCCAGATCGGTGGTGTCCAAAGCGCTGCGGGCTGGGTAGGGTGCTGGACGAGCCCCGCACATGAAACATACGACCCGGCTGGCCCTAACTGGACGTATAAGCTGAGATAAAAGGAACTTCTCATCAAACTGAAGCTACATAAACCGTAAATATAACAATATGACTAACATACAAGAATCGTTAATCCGTCTGACCCTGGACCTGTCCCCCTGCGTTTTCAATACATCCCAGCGTCACGCTCGCCATGAATCCCGGCATACATTGTACCTCCTCCAACCAGTGTCGCATCAGTTGCGGTAGGTCGTCCGGTCCGCCTTCGCCCTGTCCTACCAGTTGAATTGAGGTCGCGTCCCCGTTCATCGCTGGCTTGAACACGAATACGGCGTTCAGGTCGTATACTGACGTCATCCGGACGGTGCCATTCGGATTGAAGGCGAGCTTGAACCCGAGGATTGAGGAGACCACTTCGCGGAACTCGCCGCTCTTTTTCGCATAGATCTATAAGGGCAGTCAGTGAGCGTATATGGAGGGTGAGGTTCAGTGGCGGAACCTCTTGCAGCCGTTTAATTCGCTTCTCCTTATGCTCCAAGGCCGATGTCAACTCTGCCTTCTCCATTTTCATTACTTCCCAGCTCTCCTTCGGGACGAAACCCACTGAGAGTGCATCGGTGTCACACCCACCAGACCCCAACTCCGCGAGCTTTTTCAACAACGCCTCGTTCTCGCCCTTGAGTCGATCCAACGTTGCTTGGCGTAGGTCGACCTCTTGCTGTGCAGGATTATCTTTGAATGTCAACACCCGGATCCCAGGAGGGATTTGTCGTCCTGCCCCGATTTCCCAGCCAAGATCAAACAGCTTTTGTTCAAGCTCCTCAACCTTTGCCAGTCCCCCTTCAACTGCACCTTCCGCATCACTCAAGTCTAATGGGCCGAATGAGCGGCCTCGTCCAAAGAACCACAAACAAACCGCACCGGTTTCCAAAGCCTCAATTTTGGTATTTGACTCCTCAATCTCAGATTGCAATTGCTCCCGAGTTTTCCCAGACCCGAGAGAACTAGGATTTCCCCCGATGGCATCAAGTTCGGCCTCCAGTTCACTTATGCCAGATTTATACTCAGAGAGGAGGCGCTCAAGGTCAGCCAGGCGTTGTTCTTTCGCCTGATCAACCGTCGTGGAACATTTGCCAGAGTCCTCGGCACCATAGCTGGTCTGGTGAGGTGCTTCAGTGAAGCGCTGAGGAGGAGAGGGTCGAAGCTCACGAGCATTGCTTGTAAGAACGAAACCTCTCTCTCTGCGAGGATAGCCCGTCGTTCGTTCCGCCCTGCCTTGTCTTCCAACGCCTTGAGCTGCTTCTCGAGCCACGCGACGGTTTGCTTTGACCGGTCGTCTTGGGCGTTTAGATCAAGCATCTCCCGCTCCTTCTGCCGCAAAACGGCTTTGAGGGCCCCGAACTCCTCCAGCACACGCCCGTGTTCGAGCCGTAGGCTGGTGAGACTGCGGGTCACCGATGCGGGAGTACGCGCGGGAAGCTCGGATGCGTGCGTCTTGGATGCCCTTGGGGATGGGAATCAGCGCAGGCTGAGTGAAAAACTTTGAACCAGGGCACCATTCCTCCCTTTCCTTTCGGGCTGCCTCAACCTCTGCCTCAAGCCTGACCACGGACTGCCGTAGCGAATCCGTGTTCGCTAGCTTGCGCTCCAGGTCACGTTTCTGCTCTTTTAGGACCTCGATGCTCTCGGTTCTTTGCCGCAGTTGCGTGAGCTCTCCTGTCATCCGAGCGTTGGAGGATTCCAGGTTCCGGAGGTACGCAGCCTGCCTGGTAAGTTCATCCCTCACAACCTTCCAGTCATTGTCCGTAGAGGGATCCATGGCAGCTGGACCTTCAGAAACCTTACGAGACTTGAGAACATCGTTCTCCTCCTCCAACTCTTGAAGTCTCTGACTCCCCTCCTCGGCAATGCGTTTCCACATGGTGGATTCGTCCTCGAAGAATTTCGCCTGGCGTGTCGCCTCCGCCAGTTGTAACTTGTGGCCGTTGATCACTTGATTCGTTGAACGCGAGAGCTCCGAGTGGACTTCATCTGAGTTTGACTTGTCGTCCTCGAGCCTGAGTAGAGAGGTGCGCAGTCTCTGGATTTCTGTTTGGGAGGATAACTGTGGCAAAAGGACAAGAGATCAGATGGCATGTGCAATGGATGCAAGTTGGTGTACCTTGTCTTTCTCTCTCGATATCTGCTCCTGTTCCTTCTCCTCCCTCTCGGATTGTTCCCTTAAAGCCAACAGCCTCCTATCACCCTCCAGCCGTTCAATAGTTGAATCGCGCTCGCGCAGTTTCGCTTCCAGCTCTACTTTCTCGCTCCGGGCTTGAAGGAGTTGGCGTTCGAGGGAAGCATGTGCCATGTTCGAAGTGAAAGCGTTCGTGCGTTGTTGTCGCTTTGCGGCCGAGAACTGTGGATCTGGGATGAGGATGTCAACATCATGGTGTCTGAGGTTTTGGTTGTACGAACCACGTTCAAGCTCGGCGGTGAGAGAATCCCGTTTCACGGCGGCAGACCTTGAAGAACGAGAGGTCGAAGGGTTTGCCGTTGCCGATGCCACATTCTGTCTCGCTCCGTTCATAGGGATGTTTTGTAGAGAGCGGAAAGACGCGATCGACTTTCCATCTGGCGTGGGCAGAGACTCCGATATTCCGCTGGAACTTGAGTCGCGCTTTGTCCTTTTCTGTGAGTTCGTAAACTGGACGAGAGGCTGCTTCCGGAGCAACTCGCAGGGTGGCTGTCGCTGTGGAAGCGAGGCGATGGGCAGTTAGGGTACAGAGGGGGGGTGCACGCGTTCGCCTTGCCCACACTGTCATTCCGGCAACCTATTTTTTATTTTTGTTTACCAACGCACTCTGGGAACACACACCAGAGTGCCCGATAGTTGGTGCAGTCCGGCGGTCGACGGGGGACCCAGAACCAAAGAGCGAGCTTCACCGCTATCCAACTCCGATCGAGCCAACTCCGTTCCGCGACTTCCACCTCATCCGCCAACGATGACCGCGTTCACGTCCGGATGGATCTCCTCCTCCGTATGCAGGTCGTCCACCACCACTTCACTTAGAAGGCTCTCCTTTCCCCATCGCCTCGCTTCCACAGCGACAGCCACCCTGCGAGTTGCTCCGGAAGCAGCCTCTCGTCCAGTTTACGAACTCACAGAAAAGGACAAAGCGCGACTCAAGTTCCAGCGGAATATCGGAGTCTCTGCCCACATAGATTCCGGTAAGACCACGCTGACAGAACGGATCCTGTATTACACCGGCAGAATCAAGGACATTCATGAAGTCCGTGGTCGCGACAACGTGGGGGCAAAGATGGACAGCATGGACCTGGAACGCGAAAAGGGGATCACGATCCAGAGCGCTGCAACCTTCTGTGACTGGGTCGCCAGGGATCCCGCGACTGGTGACAAGCAAGAGTATGCGGTCAACATCATCGACACGCCAGGTAGGGAGCCTCCTGGCACCCCGCGAAAAACACACGACGCTCATCGTATAACATAGGGCATGTGGACTTCACGATTGAAGTTGAACGCGCTCTACGCGTCCTGGACGGTGCGGTTTTGGTTTTGTGCGCCGTTGCTGGCGTCCAGGTGTGGTCTACTTCTACCCATCCGTCGATCGTCTTGTTTTGACCGCCAATATAGAGCCAAACAATCACGGTCGACCGACAAATGAGGAGGTACAATGTGCCACGAGTCTCGTTCATCAACAAAATGGATCGAGCTGGTGCGAATCCTTGGCGGGTGGTAAACCAGATTAGAACCAAGTTGAGGATCCCTGCCGCAGCGGTCCAGGTTCCCATCGGTGTCGAAGACGAACTCAAGGGAGTCGTCGATCTGGTTCGGTGGAAAGCTATCTACAACCAGGGTCAAAAGGGGTATGCACCGAGTTCCGAATCCACCTTGCACGACTTCTAACGTGTCTAAAACGGTAGCATCGACGTGGTCGAGTCCGACGAGATTCCAGAATCCGCCATGACTTTGGCAAAGCAGAAACGGCAGGAACTCCTGGAACAACTCGCCGAGGTCGACGACGAAATTGGTGAAATGCTGATCATGGATGAGGACCCATCTGTGGCTCAGGTTGCTGAGGCAATCCGTCGTGCTACAGTTGATCTAAAGTTCTCCCCTGTTTTCCTCGGTTCGGCTATCAAGAACACTGGCGTGCAACCCCTCCTGGATGGTGTCTGCAACTACCTCCCCACCCCATCTGAGTCTGAGGTTACGGCACACGACACCTCCCTCCCAGTTTCTGCCCCTCAAGTTCCATTGACACCTGCTGCAGCCGCTCCGTTGGTTGCGCTTGCCTTTAAATTGGAGGAAGGCCGGTTCGGGCAATTGACGTACATGCGTGTGTATCAGGGATCGATGAGGAAGGGCCAACTCATCTTCCACGCTCGCACAGGGAAGAAGGTCAAAATTCCCCGGTTGGTACGGATGCACAGCGACGAGATGGAGGAGATCGACGAGATCGGACCTGGTGAAATTTGTGCAATCTTTGGTGTGGACTGTGCCAGCGGTGACACGTTCACCGATGGAACGACAAGTTACTCGATGGTGCGTATTCCCCGACCGGACATGAGACTAGTGACTGAGGGTCTTTTTCTCTCAGACTTCAATGTTCGTTCCGGATCCAGTTATTTCACTCGCGTTGAAGCCCGTCGGGAAAGAGAGTCCCAACTTTTCTCGCGCACTGAACCGATTCCAGAAAGAAGATCCCACGTTCCGTGTACACATCGATCACGAGAGTAAAGAAGTAGGGTTCCCCTTCTCGTGCAGCTCCACTCGGTCTGACCTGCTGTAGACAATCATTTCCGGTATGGGAGAGCTTCACTTGGACATTTATGTCGAGCGCATGCGGCGGGAGTATAACGTGGAATGCACGACCGGGAAGCCCAAAGTGGCGTTCCGTGAAACGGTCACACAACGTGCAGAGTTCCAGCATACACACAAGAAACAGACCGGTGGGGCTGGACAATACGCTCGAGTAATCGGATATGTTGAACCAATGGAGAAGGACGAAGAGAGCGAGAAAGATGTCGGATTCGAGAACTTGGTCATGGGCGGTAATATTCCCACCAACTATATCCCCGCCGTCGAACGTGTAAGCATTTGCCCGTTTGCCAGACTGCCCATCTGATTTTTTGTAGGGGTTTTACGAGGCGCTTGAGAAAGGGACACTGAGCGGAAACCCAATCACTGGGTGCCGAATGGTTCTTCAGGACGGAGCGTTCCATGCAGTCGATTCAAGTGAACTGGCCTTCAGACTTGCCACGATTGGGGCATTCAGGGAGGTTTACAACAAGACGAAACCTGTAATCCTGGAGCCGATTATGAACGTCGAGGTCGTTGCACCACTCGAATTCCAGAGTGCGGTTATTGGGGGACTCAACTCGCGAAGGGGAACAATTGTCGACACGGAAGTAAGGGAGGATGAGTTCACGTGCCTCGCGGAAGTGGCCCTCAACGACATGTTTGGGTATTCCAACCAACTGAGAGGGGCTACCCAGGGCAAGGGCGAGTTCTCGATGGAATACAAGGTGAGCACGTTCCTATCCTGCCGTTCGGGACAATGCTAACCACTAGGCCCAGACACACATGCCGGTTTTGCCCAACGTTCAGAAGGAGTTGGAGGATGCGTACAAGAAGACGATACCACAGGCCAAAAAGTAGACTACCATATATGATATAATGACTTATTCCCGGGGCCTAAAAGGTCCAGGGTCTTAGTGACTTTTTTCGCATTCCCATCCGCCAAAAACCTTATTTTTCACCAGTCCGTTACATGTCACAATGTGACGTCTTGAGTGGCTTGTTTGTCGGTCTCCCTGGTCTTATCCCGGGACCGCTATGTTCCCAGATGAGCTCGGGTATATTTGTTTAGATACATGCAACCCTCCTACACACAAAAAAGTACCTCGGTGAGATGGAGCCCCCACCTACCCTGCTGAGACGTGACAGCCTCCGAGACTGATGTTGTTTCACATGTTTTCTGTTCTTGTCCAGGTGAAATTCCGTGGGTGCGTCCGTCGGTGAGGTCAATATCTCGTCGCTAGGCTCGGGCTGTATGACAATGTCGTTGAGGGCGATCCGGAGGGGTAGTTCATCCACCATGCAATCGTGGTGGTTCAGCGGGAGGAGCTGCACAGCGGCTTCGAGCCAGGGCCTAGGCTCGTCCTATCCGGTTCAACAGTTCTCCACTATACACTACATTACATATGGTTTGTTTCTGTATTGGACGCATCCCGATGTGAGTAGCACCATGTACCATGTTCACTCCCGACTGCCACTGCCCTCTACCATTCATCCTGGCTTCCGGTAATAAACCCCTTACACACGCACATGGTCCCGGGCTTTGCCGCTTGACGGCCCTACACCTTATTCCTTAACATTAAACACTTGGGTTCTCAGATATCAACCCAGAGATCAAGGCAAAACGTCGGATCTTTGAGATCATCAACACCATTCAAGTCCAAAACCCTGAAATATTTGCCACCAAGCCTGCATTTGA
>Ga0307516_10002548_pt1 | contig 24245 bp, 30 predicted proteins | sample 19_EM_MG_FD_203310 | JGI IMG/M metagenome (GOLD analysis project Ga0307516, IMG submission 203310) | Populus trichocarpa ectomycorrhiza microbial communities from riparian zone in the Pacific Northwest, United States - 19_EM | ecosystem: Host-associated > Plants > Roots > Unclassified | place...
CCGTCCTTGATGGTGACATTAAATCTCATGACATCGTTGTCATGGTCTCACTCGACGGAGCCCAGTTATACGATAGCAAAGAATCCGACTGCTGGATCTACATATGGATCATTGTCAACCTACCCCCGGACAAACGCTATCGCAAACTTCACGTTTGCCCAGGCGGCTTTATTCCTGGCCCCAACAAGCCCAAAAATGTCAATTCTTTTCTCTTTCCAGGTATCCACCACCTCGTTGCACTGCAAGCCGAAGGACTCCCCATCTGGAATGCCCGTACAGATTCCCGCTACCTCTCTGATATATATCTTATATTTACGACTGCAGACGGACCCGGCCTCGTCTACTGGAATGGCATGGTCGGTCACAGCGGCAAGAACGGCTGTCGTATGTATTGTGGCACTATCAGCAGACGCAAAACGAATGGCAAGCATTATTATCCAGCGTTACTCAAGCCTCGCGACCGTTGTCCCCGAGGCAGCGATCACCCTGACATTGACGTCTTCAAGCTCCCGCTTGGTGGATGTGGCGAGTATGCTGCCCATCTCCAGACCATCATCGCCGCACCTAATCAAACTCAATGGGACAAAAGGAAGACAGAAACAGGTCTCACCAAACCCCCGCTCATTCTCGCACTCCGGCCCTCACGATCCCTCGGCGTGCCTTTATGTATGACGACAGACATCATGCACCTTGCGGGAAACATCAGCGACCTTCTCATCTCACTTTGGCGTGGTACCCTCGATCACGCTGTTGATGACGACCCAGCCGACTGGCCATGGGCTGTTCTGTCGAATGAAGATGTCTGGCGCGCGCATGGCAGCGCGGTCGAGCATGCTGGCCGCTTTCTACCCAGCTCGTATGATCGCAAGCCTCGAAACATCGCCGAGAAGATCAATACCCAGTACAAGACCTGGGAGTTCCAGCTGTACATTTTCGGCCTTGCTCCCATCCTACTCTACAACGTTCTGCCGATGGAATACTGGGCTAACTACTGCAAACTTGTGCGTGGATTCCAAATCATGTGCCAAAGCTCATTAACTCAGGAGGAGCTCCTCGACGCCCATGCTCTGCTGTGCAGCTGGGAGCACGAGTTCGAACTCGTCTATTACAAGTTACGCGAATCCCGCATCCACTTCGTCCGGCCATGTGTGCACCAAGTCGTCCACCTCGTCTCAGAGGCTATCCACAAAGGGCCACCAATATGCTATGCCCAATGGACCATGGAACGCACAATCGGCAATCTTGGCGAGCAAATTCGACAGCCATCCAAACCATTTGCCAATTTATCCCGCGAGGGCGTGCGGCGGTGCCAGGTCAACTCGCTCCTCAGCGTCATGCCAGAACTTGACGACTCAAATACTGGACTGCCGTATGGGTCGGTTGACATCGGCAATGGATACGTCTTGCTTCGCAAACGTGCCAAGAACGCGGTCATCCCCCGTGGTGACAAAGCCACTGCCATCTCACACTTTCTCGGCCCTGAACATGTCTTGCCGCGTATCAAGAAGTGGGCCCGACTGCGCCTACCAAATGGCCAGATCGCCCGCTCTGCTTGGAGGGAGACGCTTCGGCTTCCAGAGCAAATCCGCATCTCACGCAATGTCAAAGTAAGTTTAATTCGTGCACGCAGCCACATCCCTGACAAGGAGTTGGCGTAGTTTCTTGACGAAGAAGTCACTCGATGCGGAGAAATCCAGTACTTCACTAGGCTGGCCATTGCGGACGCAGACGAGAACGTTGAGTTCGCCGACGTGGCCCTGGTCCGAATATATTCTGCGCCAGATCCTGAGCTGCTTCAATGCTCCAATCATGTCGTGCTGGCCTCGCAACTAACGGACACGATCTCGGTCATCCACGTCAAGCAAATCACTGGCGTGATTGCGATGATCCCTCGGCGGATGGTTTTGCCATCAGGCGCGGAGCAGGAAGTCTATTGTATGATGGAGCGTCCTGGGTACGACATATCTAACTGGGGGGTACCTTACAGCGTGTACCGTGAGGCAGACGATGATGACGCAGACACAGGGCAAGACATTGAATAGTTCTACATACAGTATCTAACGGACAATTGACAACGGTTTGTTTGCGAGCAACACGACACAGAAAGCACCAAGAAAAAATTGCAACACAGCAAAGGTATTAGAGTAATCTATGACGTTTATTCTCCCGCTCCAGCTCTTCCTCATGTGCTGCAATCCCCTCTTTCCTTTGCGCGATTTCGAACGGCAGAATTGAAGGATCAAAGGACCGAATGTAATATTTCCACGAGTTGGGGGGTCCATCGCCCTTGGGTGCCGGGTCACTGGTACGTCTGGTGAGCACGCGGCAGGGGAGTGGAGATATAGGAGATACCCTGGTAATAGAGTGTCAAATGTACTCGGATGAATGAATGAATGACTTACAATGGATAGACGCGATCAGTTGCATCTGACTCGATGCTAACGTCGGGCCCTGGCTTGACGTTGCCTTGTGTGGAGTCCTCTTCCTTGAAAACGCGACACGACGGGGATACAGTACCCAACGCGCTGGTGGAGTTGTGAGATATACTGAGTTTTGAGAGAAAGACTTACGAGGCATCAACGCGATCTTCAGACTTGATGCTGAGAGAATCAGAGTCCTCTTCCACGTTGGGAACCGTGCAAGCCTCTGACTCCAGCTTGATTGGGAGGTCTTCTTGCGCAAAATCAGAGTCTTGACTGTATTCTAGGGTGATGTTTTCGAGTCGGATGGGTTGTGCGTAGGGTTCCCTGACCCGAGGACGACTATACTTGTGCAATTCGGGGTGTTTGATACGCAAGATGACCCTCTAATATATTTGATGAGACTAGTAAACTCGATTACTAGTTGAATGATGCTTACTTTTTTTCCTGGTGAAGGGATGTCGAGAGAGAACGTGTACGCGTCCCAATCAGAGACAAGGCCTTCTATGTCAACGAGAACCACGTTCTCGACCATGGTAATGGTCGGCGCGGAAGCAAAAAGTAAATCAGCCGGCGGCCTTGACATATTTGTTATGTTACGACAGGGTAGTGGGTGTGTTTTTAATTAAGAGTCGAGACTAATGGTGAGGTAATCAAAGGGATGGGAATTTTACCTTAGCCAAATTCTCGCTTCCTCCCCCACCATCCTTATCATGTTTCCCATCGACACTGCCAACTCATTCAATTTCAGCCCAACCTCCCCCCTTTCTCCTCACAGTTCTGACTCGCTCCTTCCATCAGGCAATGAGCGCAACGACACCGACTCGTTTGCGTCGCCTTTACTGAACAAAGCGCCAGGGCTGATGGGCACGCAGGGCCCAGCTGGGTTCTCCTACTCGGCCCAGATCAGCCCACCTGTACTCCATCAAGTCATTAGAAGTATATTTGATTTACTCTGACGGGCTAACACAGTTTTAGGGTGCATATATGCACGACTCGCGCCTCACATTCTTGCAAGATAGGTGCAACGCGCTCGAGCGCAATCTAGTCCAAGTAACTGTTGAGCGCGATACCATAAAGTTCGTATATGTATGTCTAGATTTTCTATGGCTAACTCGTGCATTGTAGGAACCTCTTTGACCAACTCGCTAGTGCAGTCAAATCACCACCATCTGCGCCAAACATCCTGGACGTTGACTCCTTTTTGCAAGAGACGAACAAGGACGAGAGGCTTCCAACGCGTGAGACGCATAAAGATGTCTGTTTCTGGACGAAAAAGGACTATGACGACTGGTTGGACTCCCCAGAAGCCCAGCGCAGTAAACGTGGCCTGTATGCATATCTTGAAAAGGAAAACGGTGAAGTCCCCGAGGCCGACAAACTCGCGAATATTCGGAAGGCATTACGAGCGGGATGGACCGAACTGGCTCAGCGCAAGATGGCTCCAGATACCTGGGGCAAGGCTAGTACAAGCGCCCGGCAATTCATTCGTTCGATCATGGAGAAAAATTACCCGATCTTCAAGCTTGCCGAGGATGGATGGAAGCTCGAAAATCTTTGCACGTACTCATACCCATCCTGGCACCTTCGCCATTTGGATGCCAATGGGAACTTGAAGAAGCACACGCGTAACCCTGTCAAGGAAGAAGTGTCTGACGAGGACAAGGACCTCGAAGACCATAAGCCCATTATTAAGAAGCGGAAGGGGCACGCGGATACCCCAGGGCCGTCAAGCAAGAAACACAAAGGTAGGTTATATTGTGCGATCCTGCCTACTGACTGGTCGAGCCACCACAGCGGGGAATGTGCCAGATGCTCACAAGGACATCACTCGCGGGTATGGGCAGTCATCCAGCCCATCTGGTTGTTCAGATACCATAGAGGAGACAACTCCGGGTTTGAATGTTTTTTTATCTTATTATCTCGCTTATTCCCCTATAGAGACACCTGTGGACAATTTCCCACCGACTGAAGAGGCAGCCGCCACAGAACAATCACAGGATTCAGAAAACTTCAGTAAGTATCCCACTATCCTATCGACACAACTAACATTTACTTAGAGTCACGCACTATCGACGGCGCAGAATCAGCCGACCGCCCAGTGGAAAGCAACACGCTTGGGGCACTGCCTACACAAGCTAGCACAAGCCAACCGGAGCGCTCCGCAAACAAGGAAAATGTGGCAGTCGTCAATAATGTGCCCGGCACTCACAGCTCAAAATCATATGATCCCATGTAAGTATCTGACTGATTGACGGTCACATCATTGATTGTTGTTGAACCTAGGGTTTTATTGGCTAACGCGGCGTCAAAAGTGAAGGTGGCGGCTGTGCCTCCCATTCCAGATCCCACAAAGCAATGCCCTGCCGGGCCATCTCAGCTGTCCGACGAGCGTTCAACAAACACACCGAGCAATGGATGCGGTGGATCGGAAATGGCTGCGAATAGTACAACAGCCAAGGCCAAGGCAAAATTGCGCCCATCGGGCACCAAAAACGGACGGTAAGTACATTTTATCATAACTGATGCGCTTGCTAACACGCTCATTAGGAATCTTTGTATGCTACGATGGCTGAAACAAGTGAACGCGAACGGACAAAAAGAAGACTTCCGAGCCTACTATGACAAGGCGCTGACGCCAGCTCAACGCGAGGTATGTCGCATCTATTCTTATCGCCAGGTTACTAATGAGATAAAATCCCAGGCTTACGACAAAGAAGCCAAGGAACTGGTGGGTGACAAAGCGGTACAAGAGACGCGCTCATTCGTCAGCAGGTCAACACAAATGGCTGGTCCAAGGTCGTTATCAAGACCGGAAAGCTTCACTAGACAACTATGCTCTCGTTTTCAATGGAACCCGCATTCTTTTAGGCATCCGTTTCGTGCATTGAAGTTGATGCAATTACAGGACAGTTCTTTACTTTATTGATCAGTATACTGACACCCAGTGTTGTCTCTGTCCACTCCCCTTGGCACGCATTCTTGGAACGACAACGGACGAACGTGTTATTATTGGCCGCATACACCCATGTACGCATACCCCGCATCCCACTAGATACGCTACGTGTTAGAATGTAATATATGGTCATTTTGGAGCATATCTGCGCAGTCAAATGCTAGTGTGACTGAATATTACCATATATGACCGTGTGTGACTTCATATATCACATCATATAGGAGCATATGTAGGCATATTGCACAAGGTGCACACTGGCACACCGGGATATGACAAGATGTGCGCGGATATGATTATACGAAAAAAGTAATATATTGTAATACAGAGTCGTGCCCCAGCATACTGCGTCAGTCTCATGGTACGACCCTGTGTGATCCAATGTGACCACATCTGACTTTCTTGTAGAAGTCATATCTTGTCACACCACGTCATACCAGGTGATAACCAGTTCTCACTGGGGGTGAGAGTCCAACGATGAGAAACGTGATGCGATAATGCGAAGACTAAGAGTGACAGAAGTCCACAACGTTCGATGAGAGATGCAGTGCGACCAACGAGCCAAATTTGTGTGAGACACCCATAATGTTGAATATGTAGTCCTCGACTTGCAACAGGAATCCAATAACCATTTGATAGGCGGGCCGGATCATCGATGAAAGGGCTCTGTCGAGTGCAATTGGGGACTATTCGATTGAACACAGTGTTGTTTGTGCAGGTACTATAAATGACTTCAGAACACTTTACAGTATCCTACTTATTCGTACTGGCCCAGTGACTTGCCAGCTAGAGCTGTAAGGGGGTTTGTAGGAGGCACGGTGGCGCCCTCATGAGTTATCCTGCTATAGCTAAGTGGCGTTGCACACAGTTCTTCAATTGGTGAGTTGCAAAATCATTAGTACAAGAATTGTTACTTGACCATATCCAAGTGCTCAGTAAGCTACGGCCCGCTGTTGACTCTGCACTTGCCGCAGAAGTACATATAGGAAGGAATTACGGAACCAAGAACAACCAAGATGGAGTCAGGCCATCAGTGAGTCTGTGTCTGACAACGGTTGATGCGACACAATCATTAAATTAGTTCGGTATACAGGCACATGATGACCTTCCTGTGGTTCAATCATGATGTACTAATGTACTACGAGATGTAAGATATAGGCCACAACGTTCTTGTGGTTTGACTGTCCAACCCCATTTCTTTCAGCGTCCCCTCTTCCACTAAGTCGGAACACGCCTTTTCCTAGCTGATAACTATGGCAATAGTGATTGGGTCCCCTATACCAGCAGATGAGCTCAGTTGCTTAGATGGGATATTACTACTAGCTCTTCAAGAGAATGCTGGGATGTCCGATGGTCCCTGTCCCTGTCCCGCTCGGAATAGCCATATGGTAGCCCTTCAACCTCTCATGACCATCGTAGTCGTCTGGTTCCTTCTTGTTGCCTCTCTCGGTCGTGGTCGCGATTCCGAGTCTTCCGCTCTCTTCTCCATTGTAGCTAGGCTCCTTGCGTCTCCTGCTTGTGGTTGATGTACAATCCTCAGATGCAGCCTCGCACATGTATTCACTGAGGAAAAGAGAAAATTATGTGACGCACACATTTGGAACGAGTTTGCTGACGCGACGGATCCGTCGCATATTCTAGCAAGATCCGAAACAGATAAGGGCTGGTCCAGTAGAGTATCGATCCGGGACAACGTAGGTCAGGTGTAGCCGCCTGAGATCTGAACAAAACATATAACGAAGTGAGGAAATGATGTGGCTGCGCAACTTGATTTCTGCTCGAATCAGACACAAAACGCTTGACCAAATGCCAGCCACCCCCATGCTCGAGTGAAAGGAAAGGGAAGTCGGGATAAGGCACATTTGTGATAATTAAGGAGCTTGCCCCCATTTTCGGCAGGGAAACAAAAGAACACGCGTTGATGAAGAATAAGCTTAAGAAGAAAGATGTAAGTGTTGACATGGACGTGATGGCGTGATGGGAGATGACAATAATAAGGTCTAGGACATACTTGACAGAGCAGCAACCTGTCTTGATTTCAATGAGTCTAATCAATTGACTTACATTCGTGTATGGAAGTTACAAATGAAGTACTCTCCTGTGGTGTCTGGTGGATTGATCATTGTGTTACATGGCATGGCTTTGATTTGATCACCTTGCTTGGGCAAGGTCTTTGTCACCCCCAAAAATCAAGTCCCCTAACCTGCCGGAACTTGCCGCATCACTACCATTTTGTAGTAGTTTAATACAGTGTCGTATTCACCTCCTACCGCCGCCAGCACCACCCCACCAAAAACGATGATAACGACGACTATCTGCATCCCACAGAAGCACAGCCACAACTACGACCTCGACCACCTATGGACCTGCCGCATGCAGAGGCATGACAATGACAACGACACCTGCCTGCAGCCCACAGAGGCACAGCAACAACAACGACGGCTGCCTACAGCCACCCCACGATGATGCCCATCTGCAGTCCAGTGGAACGACGGTGATGTCAACGATGTCTACGTACGGCCTCTGCCTGTGGAACATTGAAGACGACATCTACCTGCTGTGTGTAGAGGCGCATAGACAACAATGGCACCCATCTGCAGCCGGCTTGCAGTACGCAGAGGCACACCTGACGACAACGACGCCCACGGACGGCCACTGCCACCGCCGTGGAACATCGACGACGTCTACCTGCAGCAAGACATGCCGACAACGCCCACTTGCGGCACCGCCGTACGGCCACTGCCGACGTGGGACATCACGCGAACTAGCGATGTCGCCACCACAACCACCCGTGTAGCCAGCGCCATGCCAATATTGCTACTGCTGTTTTGCAACTGGCAGCGCAACAATGTCATCAGTGGCGGTCACCACCACCACCCTGCTGGGGACGATGTACAACGACGACAGTCACAATACTGGCCAGCGACATGACAACGTTAACAACACCTGCGACCACCACTGCTGTGCGTCCAGCGACACGCCGATGACGCGTCCTCCTCCATCTCCACCATGCAGTCGTGGCACGACAACAGACGGCGACAGCGACCCGTGCTGCCAGCCTACCTTGCGGCCACCACAGCACACATGGACACAAGCACAGTACTGAGTACCACCACCACCTTCCCTGCCACCATGCTCACCCTCCTGATGACAGTGATGATGACATGCACGCAGGTACTGTTGCTGCGACAATGCCGGCGAGTGCGACGAGCACCACCTCTTCACCACTTTCTCTCACACCAACCACCACCACAGCACACGCACGCACGTCGACAAGTGCTATGACACCACCACTCCACCTATGGCACGCACATAGCTAGTTCACTAGATATATTGTGTATAATGCATGTAATGATATGCTAATTAATTGTAGTACCCTCCCAGGGTAAACTCATCATGTTGTATACCCTTTGATGTGCCCTTAGGGGCTAAGTACCCATGTGAGCTCCTAATTATGTAGTCATAGGAGGTAGGGGACTTGGGTGTTCCAAGCAAGGTGGTTGCTGGCACCAGCTGGCACTTCCCCAAGTTTTTTTTTTTTGAATCCATTTAAGTGCATTCAGGATCGTAGATCCTATGTCGCACTAAGCTATTGTAGACTATCATAATTAACTAGCTGGGGCCCCTGTGGCCCACCTCTCCCTCAGTGTACACAGCAAGGAAAAGTGGATGTCTGCAGGTTAAACGTAGATAGGTATATGTAGGGTATTGCAAGCCTGAAGTGTGGGTTAAAAAGGGAGAGCATAACATGGGATGCGATATGATATAAACATTGGGCATGAATTCTCACTACCAGAGTTTCTAATTAAAGTGTGCTAGAACAGTAATGTACTACAACCATCCAAGTCAGTGCAGTTGAACCACCGGTTGGATTGACAATCAACCTAGGTTCAAATTGGCGGCGAACTTTCGGACAGCTTCTTTCCCCATATAGAATTTTTATGTCAGAGAAAATAAGGCAAAAAAAAGGACACTGCAGGAATTGAACACAAGACACTGCTTAATAGCACAGCAACAACATCAACCACTAGGCCACAAGACCATTGGTATCAATGTCAGCCCATCATATATAAAGAGTAGCTCGAGGACTTAGACAAATTTCAATATAAACACCACCTTTCCTCTTCACACTTCTGATCACCTATGGTAGTATGGTACCATTATAATGCAATTTTTCTAAAGACAAGCAGCATAAGCAGTAATGGTGCAAGGGCTACTGTCGGTCTTGTGTTTAATTCCTCTGTCCGAAGCATGATCCTCTGACATAAAAATTCTATATGGGGAAAGAAGCTGTCCGAAAGTTCGCCGCCAATTTGAACCCAGGTTGATTGTCAATCCAACTGGTGGTTCAACTGCACTGACTTGGATGGTTGTAGTACATTACTGTTCTAGCACACTTTAATTAGAAACTCTGGTAGTGAGAATTCATGCCCAATGTTTATATCATATTGCGTCCCACATTATGCTCCCCCTTTTTAACCCACACTTTAGGTTTTCAGGACAACCTACAGATATCTATCTACAGTTTAACCTGCGGACATACACTTTTCCTTGCCGTGTACAAATGCCCTACCGGTCCGGGGTCATTGACCCCCCAGTAGTCCGCGCCGTTCTTGCCGGCCGTTTTAGTTGTACCACCTGGCTTGCGAGGGAGGGCTTGTGTATTATGCTATGTATGGCTTTGATTGAACTCGCTCCCTTGACACCCCACGAATTTGCTTCACCGCGCGACGACTGAACCGACGAGGGTCAACCTGAAGGCTAGCAGTGGTACGGACAGAGATAACATAGGCAGGAAAGTAAGCAGACATGTCACCACCTGGACAGGGAAAGCAGTCAGTGATCCACCACCAAACTTGTTGGTTGTTACTCATCCTCGCAACAAGTTCCAGGAAATGGGAGTGAAAGCAAAAGACACCACCGGGGCAAGCCTCACGACTGGGGGAGCGATGGAGGAATGTTTGACGACACGCAATAGCAGCATAGTCCGAGAACAATGTGAGGCAGTAAAGGCGACCTACGAGGGAGCAGCCACAACAACAGAGTACTTCCACGATGTCCTTGTCCTCAAGGATCTTGACGAGTTGGGTGACGATGGAACGCTTCTGACACTGATCAGCGTATTTGACGTCACTGTTAGTGCCAACGATGCAAATTTCCCATTCCCAGGCGTGGCAGGCCTGCTGGTAGCATCGAGCGGAAAGCAATGGTGATGGTGGCCCTGTGCCCCGAGTTTCTTGAGTGCAATTCCAAGAAATGAGAAGTGAAAGACCGCAAGTTGTTTTGACCGATATAGTGCAAGTTTTCAATACCGACGCCTTCCCTGAAGCGTTCTAGGGTAAGTTTGCCCTCTAGAGCGTGGTGCAGCCGAGCCACCCAGAGACGACGGAAGAAGAACAATAGATTCAATGGAGCCACGTCTCTCCTGAGGCGCTCCGGGATGAGTTTGTGCTCCACGGTTGAACTTACATCCCTCGGCCCCAGCGTCCTGAAAAAATTGCCAAAGTAGGCGCTCGGCTATGCTGTGCAAGCGCGACGAGAAGTCGCATAAGGGCCGTAGCACTGGCACTCTCGCTGCCAATCCTGGCTATCGCGCTCCAAACGTGCATCATGGGTAGTTTCAGGAAAGTTGTCGTCTCCCACGCTCCGTTCAACATGCGATAGAAAGTCGATGTGCGTCTGACACTCCTCTTTCCGGGGAAGCCGTGTACGCAATGCGAAGAAATGACTCGACTTTAGCATTGGTCACACTACATGATTCAGCGTGAGTTAGCGTTATTATCAGCGGAGCATTGCCATCCGCATCAGGCTTAGGAAGGGAAAGAAATTCCAACCCTTTGCGGTTAGACACCTCCATGCGTACCTCGATTCTGGGCCACGACGACAATAGAATGCTCTACTGACAGCGCTGGAGAGGTCCTTCTTAGTGCTTGCTTGAGCATCCTGGAACAGCATTGGGGGGAATGGCAAAGTAGATAAAAACATACCCTGATAATCCTCTTATTTAACCTTCATCCAAGTACATATCTGTTATCTTTTAAATTCGGCCCAATCTTCCCGCGATGTAAGAATGATGAAAAACTGACGAAACCTCCCAGTGTCGCATTTTCAGCGTAGGGACCACCGGAGTTGATACCCCCAGTACAATATGCGATGGCCATTGGAATAACAAGATGGAAGTCGCAGAACAGACGACGATTGTGAGGAGGAGAGACAGACGGAGTGTGATAGCAAAGCCAAATAGGACATTGAATATTTCGGGTTTGATTTTGAGAAAGTTGAGGTTGTTAATGTATATACCGTGTAGTTGGCTCTGGAGTCAGAACAAACTGGCGCCCGATAGGAAAGATTCCTGGAAGGGTGCAAGTTCACGAGCCACATGAAGAGGGTCTGTAAGAAGTGGCATCTGCACAAGGCTTCACAAAATTGAAAGGTGTTATGGGCTGAACAACGTACGCCAACTTTCTAGGGTGATTCCCAGATCCAGCCGAGTGCAGGGGAATTCAACTGCCTTATCGATCTCTCTGAACCTTCCATGGCAAGTTTTAGCAAAGTAGAGATGGGAATGATAATCTCGACTGCCAGATATCGCAGGGTGTAAAGATGGGTGATGCAGTGTCTCCGTGCATCGTCATTCTCCAACGCATCCATGGGCCAACAGAGATGTAGTCACTTCCATTAGGATACCGGTGACATCGTGCGACAGAGACTCGTTCGACCATAGTACCCGACACGAAAAGATGATGGAAACAAGCGAGTGCCTGTATTGTGTCATGTATACTCCCTTCGGGTATGAAGTTGAAGGTGGATGGAGTTTCACCAGCTTCGATATTGTCTTCACAATCCTTGCAGATACGCATGCCTTTCCAAACACATGGAAACCAATACCATCCGTCGTGAAATCAACCGCCGTCATGTCATTCATCATCACGGCTCCCATGGTCTCTGACCTCGCTTTAATAGGCTATAGCGTCCTGACATCAATGACGGCTATAAGTTTGCAGTCCTGTGTGACTAAGCAAAACAGAGAAACTTTACCGTGTATTTAAACACGAGGAGATATGATCCTGGGCAGGGTCTAATAGCCTGGAGAAGACGCGTCAAGTTCTGGGTCAATTGTACTGGAGGGGACGTGTCCAGACCACTATCGATGCTGTCCAAAGTGATGTCCATACTGGCTGAAGAACGAGAACGAGAATCAATAGCAACGCTATACGGACATCTCGTTACACTAGAATAGGGCCGTCATGGACGGCAGAGACCTTGTTTAAAAACCTGTGGGAAAGACCCCACCCTCGGGTGTACGGGTGCGGGTGTCGTGCGGGTTGAGCACTCAGCCATGGACACCCGCAGGTTGACCTATGGAATTCCTTCAGAGTGGCTCCACCTGCTGGTAGTGAGATCTTACCACCAGCAGGTGGAGCCACATGTTGTTTGCCAAAGGGATATCCAAGGCGAAACGACTAGAGTCCTGTTAGCATCTGAACAATAGCCTCAAGAGGGGGCTAGTAATGAACGTCTATTTTCTCACCATCCCAGTGAACACCGCAAAGAAGACATGCGACTAGAAGAACTTGATCGCAGAACGAGAAACTTGAAAGGGGAAAATGTTGCTTACATAAGATATTGAGTATACGGAGCTCGAATTACTCAAATTCGCGGATGACGAAACAAGTGCCAGTTGCAGCGACCTTGTTTTAAACAAGGTGATAATCAAGTATGACGAGCTCTTTCCAACTTCGACTTCCCCCTGGTTTTAGTGCCATCACCGATGTGGATGAAGAGGTAATGAAACGCATCTATTAGAAATGGAAAGCATTTCAATTACCGCAGATTTTTCTCCTGTACACTGCCCTCAATCGGGCGAATACAAAGTCACTCACTGGTCCTGATGGTTATCGTGGCCTAGGTTATGTTGACTCCAAAAAAGATATGCTCACGATCCAATTCACGTTGACTGCACCAACGGAAAATGCTTCGTGCACAGGAATATCGGGACAGAAGCAGTCACATAAGTCGTCGACGAAGAAACAAGTGAAGAAGAGAAAGAGTCCCACAGTGAGGTCGATCGAAATTGAGATTGCACAGGACAAAACTGCTCTACGCAGCAGAAAGGGTGACACCGGTAGTGTTGTCTGGAGAGCTAGGTAATTACCTCTCGTTTTTCCGTGCATGCTCAGCATTCATCCCAGGGAGCATCGAGTTTGCTAGGGCATTTCTCCATCAGTATTACTTCCCTTCTGCAGATGCAGTGTTCGACCATTCCAAGCTAGCTGAGTGCCATTGCCTTGAACTCGGGTTGGTCTCCTTTATCATCCCTAGAAGGGTGTGTTTTCATCTGTCGCCACAGCTCAGGGACAGGATTGCTCGGCGTCGCTTTGTCTCCTCTTTTCTGTAGCTATACGGCAACCGACATTCCTGCATTATTGCCGCTCATCCGGAAGAATGTATCCCTAAACTTTGACTGGGATAAAGGCGTTCAATCTCAAAGAACAAATCTTTCAGTGGAAGAGTTGGATTGGTTAACTTTATCATCTCTATCTCCAGGACTCCCTCGCACCCGATATTGTCCATCCCCAGTGACATCAGAAAGCAATGATGCGTGGGACCTGGTAGTCGTTGTCGACTGTATCTACCATCCTTCCCTCATTGCACCTCTCGTCGATACGATCGGAGCAGTCTCGACACCTGGGCGGACATGGGTCCTCGTCGTAGTCGAACTACGGCAAGAAGACGTTGTACGGGAATTTCTGGACTTGTGGTTGAAACATGATGTTGGAAACTGGTCGATCACACGAATAGATCTTTTGGACGAGAATTACGCCGTTTGGGCAGGGCACAGGGGCACGGCTTGTGAAACCTTTGACACCCTCCCTGTTTGAGCATTCACCCGACCCTCGCGTATGTAGCTTCTGCGCAGGAGGGGCCTTCCCGATCATTTTTTGCGTCGTCTATGGGACTGCCGGTGTCAACCCAAAGATGCGGCAATCACGGGCAAGGGGAATTTGTCCAATACGAATCGAGGACCGGCGCGGGAAGAACTACGCTAATACTTACCATTTTCCAAAATGGATAAATTTGTGACCGGCATCAGCGATGCGGTGTCTTCTCTGTACTAGCCATTACATTCAATATGCTCATTTTCTCCAGGTTACATATGGATGCCTTGTATTTGTCGTTAACAAGGGCTCACCGTTTCGTGTCGGTAACGTCCAGGTTCGAAGGTGGTGAATACACAGGCCCCACAATCTCATGACGGTGTACGAGCTAGATTGCATGAACATCATCGTTTTCATCTTCTGGATCAATCAAGAGCATTACGAGCAAGTAGCGGTACAGATTGTCACGTGAGTCCACAGACGACGAAGGCTGTTGCAGGCTCTACTATGACACCGCTCAGCCACATCATGTGCCAGGCCCACTTCCTTTCTCGATTACGCTGTATAACGGATACGTGTGCATTGCCGCACTGTTATCTATGTACAGGAAGATCATCCCAACAGTTGTGTAAGAACCCGCCAACTGATATCCTGTGCCCTCCAACGGCACATCCATAGTTTTATCACATCTTTCATAGTCGTTAATTCTGATGCCTCTGCATAATGTTCACCCGAGAGATGATTTGTCGTCAAAGTGCGAGGGTGCGCAATTTCAGAGCTGTACAACAACCAACGGACCGCAGCTCGCACAATGCATGACAAATACTTTAACTTCGCAAAGCGATGCCTGAGTCCTTTGTCCTACTTGCCTTGTATATGACTGCTTCTGATATATTGGTCTGCCGTGAAGTACTGCCACCATGCACTTTTCAGTGGGAATCAAACGAAACAATGGATCACTACTCATTGTCGATACAATAATTTTCTTCCCAACGCAACGTGGCTACTGCTGCGTATTATCAATCAGACGGACTTTGTTGGAGTTTGATGCTATCACCGTCACCAAAAGATGCAGCATCATCTAATTTTTCCATCTGAAGACATGCTGAATATGAAAACTGCACAGCAGTCAGAGAATACCCACATTTTCACCGTCTTATCGCGGCCACCGCTTACGATTTTGTCGGCGACAAAGTCAACACAATATACTTCGTCAAGATGTCCCGGTAGATCCATCTTCAGCTTGTAGGTTTTGAGGTCCCATATCTTGCGTGCCGATTAGCGCTGTGACACGATGGTAAAGTAGGCTTACTTTGACGGTAGAATCTTTACTCGCACTGACAACCATGCGCGAGTCCGCACTCCAAGTGACCCGATAGACAGGACCCACGTGGCCCCGCAGTGTCGCAACAAATTTTCCTAGATTTCCAGAACCTGGAAGCAGATTGGTAACCGTCACGACCTACTGACACACCCAGCAGGACACGCCACTACGGCCATCTGCCACTTACCTGAACAATCCCACAATCGCACAGCATTGTCCCATCCGGCACTAGCCGCCCACCGCCCGTCGGGTGAAAACGCTACATGAGAGATTTGGCGTTGGTGCCCTGTCAGGCGGGTTACGGGTTTTATTTTTCCACCCCCGCTTCCAATTGCGGGACTTGATGGAAAGAGGGACCACAAGAAAAGAGTATGGTCATCTGATCCTGATATCAGTAATTCTGGTGTCCGGCTGACGAGATCATCGTATCGTTTTAATGCCAAGGCCTGAGCTATGAAACATGTAAACAACTGTCCAACCTGAAACGATCAGTCGTACCTTGCTCGTCGGATGGAGGCTTTTTTCCGATATGGTCATAGGGACCAGTCCGGATTACAAAATCAGTGTTCAGGGCGAGTGTCGTTACCCAGTGTGCATGATCCTTGAGGACCATGAGTTGTTTGCCCTGAGATTAGTGAACAGTCGTCCGCCTCCAAGTAAAATAGATTTACCCCATGTGGATCCCATACTCTGACCGTTTGGTCGCTACTTGCTGTGTATAGAACACCCTTGCCACCCTTGCCTCCGCCACCCCATTTGACAACGTTTACGCTGGCAGCGTGGCCACCAAGGGTGTATTCTAACCTACGCGCCAAAGGCGACCATACTCGAACAGTGCCATCCTTGGAGGATGACGCAAGTCGGGGTGCAGACGGATTCCTACATCAATGCGGGGGACGGAGTCACGCTTACCGCTGGACGACAATGCATCGTTTTACTCACAAGTGCACAGGCTCCCAGGCAAGGGATGTTACCCACTTCGAATGGCCTTTCATAGCCTCACCTATGGGTTTTCCAGTTTTAGGGTCCCACAGCCTGACATGGCCGTCATGACCGCCACTGGCGAGTTGTCGTTCCATCGGATGCCACTCGACGCAAAGGACCCACCCCGTATGACCCACTAGTGTGTGTGATGGTGTCTCGGTGTTTAGATCCCATAAACGGACATGTGTGTCACCAGACCCTGTTGCGAGGAGAGCTCCGGTAGGAGAGAAGGACGCACACAAGATCGGTGATGAGTGGCCTGCAGAATAGCATATATTAGTAAGGGCCATCCATAAGGGCCCAACTGCGATCACTGTGCCAATGTAACATACCAGATAGCGTACTGGAACACCGTGTTGCAGGCCTTACCTTAAAGACCGATTGCGGAGCGCATCTGACGATGAGGACGTCTTCTTCAGAAAAAGCCTGTGACGGATGACCCAACACGTCTGTTTCGATAGATTTCGAGATGACGATGCGCGTAGGTGTATTGAGTTTTGCAGCATTTTCTGGCAATGAAACATGGAATGCGTATGGCACATGTTCGTCGTCATCCTGTGTGGTAGTCACGTAACGCACGGGTGCGGGACATTTAGAGACAGCACGTACACACCTTTGTGCGGAGCTGGTTGACCAGTGCCTCCAGGCTTTCTCGTGCTACATTTGCCGGGAGGTTAACTGCAGGTGCAATCGGGGTGCCATCATGCTCATCCACAAACTGGACAACGACATTGGGCGAAGGTTTTGGAGGTTCCTGGGGTGGTTCTGGGATGCCATGATATACTTTCTGTCGTTTAACAGGGGGAATAACCTCAGCCATGGCCTGCAGTTGCCAAAGGCCAAGTCGACAAGGAAAAACTTGCTAATCAAGCACCAGCTTAGGGAATATAGCCCCTGAACAGGGTTCTTTATCAGAATCAAGCAGTCGCAGCTAGCAAGTCATTGGTTGTACAGTTGTACTGCAGTGATGAGCGCTGTCATGGACTGCCCGGCCATCTAAACTACCCGAGCCTTGTTGCGGCGATTATTGTGTTTAGCAATGAACCTTTGTAGCTGTGCATCGTAGTAATGCACCGCGATGTAATGTTTCTCTATACAATGATTAGCATCGTGGGTTTTCCTGCTATAAGGAATACAGCGCCCAATTGTTGTGGAGGACATCGAAGCGATGCAGACAAGCTGTGAGTGAGGACAACAAAAAAACCCAATCACTAGGGTTAGGGTTTAGTGAACAACAAGATCAAATAAATACTATGCAGCTGCCACGAGCGCCCTGCACTCTTCATCCACCCACAGTGTCCACAAGCCCGTCCACCCTTACTCCTCGTCCTATCCGTAATCATGGCAAGCAAGACAGCGCAGAAACGTGTACGCTCTTTCCCCTTTTCCCGGTAGAGGCCATTTGACTCATCCTGCCGTTCCAGCTCACGAAGGAATTCATGACCATGCAGCGGGAGCCCCCCCCATTCGTGTGGGCCGTTCCCGACGAAAAGAACGTTCTCACCTGTAAATTCTCTCTTTGTTGCATGCGACGATAGCCCTGACTCTTTTTGCTAGGGAACTACCTTATCGTAAGCTTATCAATCAACGATGAAAAGCGGCATATTTACCATGGACGGGTTGCAGCACGGTCCCCCTGATTCACCATACGCAGGTGGGGAATACCATGGGGTACTTCTCTTCCCTGCGGAGTACCCATTTAAACCCCCGGGCATCAAGGTTTGCGTCTTTGTTCACTTTACTGTCATGCCCAACTTACAAATCGCTTCATCGAAGATGTATACGCCGAGCGGACGGTTCCAACCGGACAAGAAGATCTGTTTTTCCATGTCGGATTTCCACCCCGGCACTGTGAGCTTTGTTTTACGTTCATCACCAGTTGGCAACATAATATTAACCCATTACCACCCAGTGGAACCCGGCTTGGAGCGTCGCTACAATGTAAGTGAAAACTTAGTTACCGGTCGGCAACCATCATCATCACCGCAACGTTCCGCTGAGGTGGCCAGGGGATGGATTGACTTTTAATTGCCGGTTACCAATCCCCCCATGAGCCCGATCCTATGATGCTAACTCGATCCAGTTTGACAGGTCTCCTCTCCTTCATGCTGTCGGACGAAATGACCACAGGTTCGGTGAATTCTTCAGACACCCATAAGCGCACTCTCGCGTCGAAGAGTCACTCCTTCAACATCAGCCAGGCTAGGTTTAGGGAGGCTTTTCCGGATGTAAGTCATTGTTATCTGAGCACGAATGATATCCAGTCACTGATTGGCCGCGTCGGTTGATCTTTCTACGCTGATCCGCTCTTTGTACTCCTGATGCTGCGTTTACCCCCAACATCGCCTCGTTGTCCTACAGTATTGCACTCCCACGCCCCGAGATTTACCGAATATGGGCGAGAGGGAGCGAGGTAAACCAGGAGCTCCCTCCACCTCAGCCTCACAACCTGCAAATGTCAGTTCTCTCACTTCGCCATCCACTTCAACAACGCCCACATCGCAGCTGATTTTGAGAAAGGCTCCGGGAGCTGCACTGCAGCTGGCGGTGAACGCTGTGCCGGCAGTTCCTGAACCACACAACCCGATGACCCATGGAAACCGACCTGCGGTTCCTCAGGGGTACGCAGCATGTTGGCGTCAAGTCATTTGGGAGAAATGGAGATGGGGTGTTCTCATTGCCCTTGCGGTGATAGTCTCCAAGATTACCACGGCGTATTGAAGACGGGTTCGCTGGCACGTCGGCTCTTTCCACATTCAATTTACTTCCACGTCTATGGACATGTTGGTTGATTTAACATCAAAGGTTTTTTGTCTCGATAGTCGTGGTTTCTTTTCTCGCCTCAACTCCTCTCGCATTATCACACTCGCTAGCGTTGTCAACTTTTACCCTGTTGCTGGTCCACTCTTTGATCCTACGTATGATATCTTCAAATCTATTCTGTAGTTGTTTACTTGTGGAGAAGCTGGAACGTTCATAGAAATTGCATGTGTTCATTATGTTGACAAGCTCGTCTCCCAAAGTTTTGCTGTAGGGGCATCTACACCTTCCGCTAATGATTCCACGACATGCCAGATATCTAGTGCGACCTGATCTTTCTCCTTGCCGGCATTGATCGCTACCCATTTTCCTTGACCGTCTCTATTCATCTCTTTTCCAATACGCTCGAACATTGCTCGAACGCCTCTTTGTACCTCTTCCTTTTCGTACCTCTCCTCCCCGTATCCTCCCCTTGCACGAGCGACTTCAGGTTCGACATTCAAGAACACGGTGAGGTCTGGAGCGGGAAGGCCAACATCTGGAGCGCGACACCACTCGTACGAAAGACCTTTGCGCGCAGAAAACGCTATCCCGGAGAACGCATATCGATCAGCGATAACCGTCGTTCCCGCTGCGAGATGCGCATAGATGGACGATCTTTTTTTTTTTCGTCAGAGGCAAGCGAGGAAAGACAGATGAGAGGACATACGCAAGCTCCCATCGGTTGGCTGAGAAGAGCAGGTGGATGGCATGGTCGTCGAGCTCCGACTGCGAGCGCAGATACGCATCGATCATCTTGCCGATCGCTGTGGTCCGATCTGTGCGCAATGATGCACCGTAGCCATTAAGTTGCCGAGGGAGACGATGCAGCCCCCGTTACAGTACAGCATCCAAGGGACAACAGGACTAGTCTGAGCCCGGTCAACAGAAAATACAGGACAGGCTAACCGGGAAACTTCAGTAGCACCGCCTTTGCTGATTGCTCGGAACCCTGCAGGCGGCTGTGGAGGATGGCTGCTTGCGTGCTTTTCCCGGACCTGTCGAGGCCTTCGATGACGATGAATGCACCTCGAGTAGGTGAGGTCATGGGGAGGGATCAGTACTTGATGCCAGCGTACGGCGATAAAAGGGCGCTTCGTGTGAGTCACTAGCCTCACACAACTGTTGCAAACCAGGGGGATATGTATCAAACTAACTCAGAAACGCCAGTAAATATCCTGCAGGTGCTAGCAGTGCGGACTGTATTGCTGAATCTGATTGCCACTGGCAGATTATTCACGTTCCAGCACCCAGTGGTAACCCGAGGAGTCTAGCGTCTTGAACCTCGTCCCAAAGCATTTTTACCTTTTGTCACGCGTTTCCGCTCTCTCTCCTCTTCCCGTGCTCTGGCACCCCGCTGCCGTGGATCAATCACCTCGTAGTCCCGCTCTGCCTTTCTCGTTTCTTCACCGTCGTCTTTCGGAAAATGCAAGACGTGGCTCATGAAACCTCGGTCGTCATCCACTTCCATTCCACGATCTCCTGCCCCAGCTTCCTGTGCATCCTCTTTGTTCGCATCCTCCTCATCTCCCGCATGCTCCTCCATACTCAAGTTCGTCGGGGTTGCCGCCTGTAGCATCCCCCTGAAACTGCTTAGCGCCGCCAGCACATCACCTTCATCTTTCCTCCGTCCATCTTTAGCCTTTTTCTGAGACGCACGGCCTTTCGCATACTTGGCAAGCTCCTCTTCCAGGTACGATTTCGGTTTCTTCTTTTTCTGACGTTCCGCCTCTTCCTCGCTATCCTCGCCGCTTTCACGGCGACGCGTTAATCGACGGATTTCTGCCTCCATTTTCTCGATCTCAGCGCGCCGCGCATCGCTAGGCAAAAAATTGCATGAGCCCTCGCACACGGCAGAGTTCATGCGGGGGTGCTATACCTGCCAAATGCCTTTACTTGGTCGTACTGTTCTCGGATCTTGGTCACTTCAATGTCTGCCTTCCTCTTTGACTTCTCCTTTACTTTCTTCTATCAGATCAATGAGCATAGTCATGCATGATGTATGATGATGATTACCTCAGAAACAGGGACAGAATCCAATTGTTCTCGTCCTTCGTCTCTGGGTTTCTTAGGTAGTGGCGGTGGAAGAAGTGCATCCGGAATTCGAAGTGACGACATGGAAGGGTTATCAACCACTACAACAGCATTGATTAAGTGCATGTGCCATCAGAATGTAACAATACTCACAATCGGGCCGCGCTATCTCCTTTTTGAACAGTATGGGTTGTGTGTCCTGGCTTTCCTCGTCGTCCGCAAAACTCAGCAGTTTTACATTCCTAGAGTCTAATCAGCCCCAGTGACACCCGCAATGGAAGATCGCAGTGAACGAGAATTACTTACTTCTTCGCTCCTCGCCGTCGCTCGGCCTCTTCACGCTCCTTCTGCGAAGCTTCGCGGGCGCGCTGCTGAGCACGCTTTTCGGCTGCTGTGATACGCGGTACGATGTCTGGAAACGGATTGTCGGCGATGGTAATAGACTGGATCTTTGGAGGGCTGTCATCAAGGCACGGGTGAGTAGGAACGGCCCAAGGATACTTGCGGGGAAAAGGACACACTATATTGGATGCTCATTTTCATCAACCTCTAGTCATCGTGTTAGAAACAAAAATGGCACATAATAATAGAGTTAGCATCACCCATCTCGCCAATCTTCAGCGCATCTGTAGTGCATGAGAAACAGAATAATGGGCGACACACCACATACGTACTGTATAATGTATCGCCGACCACCCTTCCAAAAAGCGTGTGCTTCCCATGCAGCTCGTCTGCGCGATCTACCATGGCTTCGTCAATACCGCGCAATTATACAGATCTATTCTACCAACCGAGAGTGATGAAGAACTGAGAGTCGTTCGTGTTCTTCTTCCCGCTGTTCGCCATCCCAACAAGCCCTCGGTGGGTGAAACGCAACCGAGGATGAATTTCATCTTCGAAAGGTTCTTTCAAAATGTCAGTAATCAAGCACAGCCAATATTCCGCAAGATTACCTCCGTAAAATGACTCTCCTCCTGCACCTGTACCGGTCCTGTCGCCAGTCTGCACAAGGAAATTTGGCACGATCCTCAAAGTAGCAAGTCAGTGTGTCCCGCACAGTACATGGATTCTGCACGGTCGCATACCTATGAAAGTTCACGCCATCATAATATCCTTTTATCACTATTCCATAAGAATTACCAGAAGGCTGAGCGATAGATTCACAGACCTTCCAGAGCAAGCGCGATGAAGTTCCTGCAGGCTTTGGGGGTTTCCTAAGTAGTGTGACATCTTCAGACCCTACAACGGACGGTCGATGAAGATAGCATACTTTGGACCAAAGTTCGATATCTAATTCCCCAGCTGTGGTGTGGATTATGACGCGTCCTTTCGTCGGGAGAGCCATTCTGTTAACGGTTGACGAAGACCAGCAAATTACGTAATGAGAATGAGTTGCCCTCCAACTCGGAGTTAGGGTCTGCCATGGGTAGGGTTAGCCCGGGTACCCGCCCGGGTTGACACCCACGGGTACATCGTGGGTCGGGTGCAACGGGTACGGGTATTGTGGGTGTTTTGACCCGGGCGGGTACGGGTAAGGGGTTGGCTTACCCGTAATATCCACGGGTTACCCGGGGTTCAGGTAGTAGGATTAATCTGACATATCGGACCTTGGACATCGTTGGACTAATGTTTGCCTGATGCGGCTTCATATAGCTCTTCAATGATCTCACACTTCGATTCTCACAGGCTGAGGTTCCAATGATATATGAAGTCATCCCAATGCTTGAACGGCTTGAACATTCAATGTCAACTATATGTGATGCTGCTGAGGAGCCCAGCGTCATCCGCATTGCAGCAAAAGCGGCTCTCCTGGTGATCGGAAAGTATTATGCACTAACAGATGATAACGAAGTCTATCGAATTGCAATTGGTGCGAGTTTTTTTTTTCTTTTCACTCTCATGGACTAACAAGTCACTTACATAAAAGTAATGTGTCCCGAAAAAAAGGTTGATTGGTTTGACAAGAACTCCGACTGGCGTCCAGAGGATAGGCTTGAGGCACGACAGATTGTTCACAGGCGTTGGGCAGAATCCTACGCAGGAGTCTCGCCTTCGACTGAAATCATGACGCATCGCGACACGGATGGTCAACCAAAAGTGAGTCAATTGCTCTCGGCACTGACAGGTCTGATGAAGCATGATTGATCAATCACACAGCGCAAACGTTCCAAATGGGCTGTACAAGATGACGACTCTGAAGACGAACATTATGCTGCGGTAGCGGACTCGATTGAAACCTATTTGGACTCACCACCGATTCCGAAGCCGGAAATCAAAGCTGCCGGCGGAGTTCTGAAGTATTGGGAAAATTCCCGCGCAGCCCGGCCCAAACTTGCGCGCATGGCTTTGGATTTTCTGTCGGCACCAGGTTCGACCTTGTTTGCATTGCTGTTCACTAATATGATAATTTATACCTACATTTTAGCATCATCTGTTGATGCAGAGCGTGCCTTCTCAGGTGGTCGTCTCCAGGTGAACCATCTTCAACACCAGATAAGCTCACAGAGCTGTAGGGTCTTGGTACGACTCACCATTACTCCCTAGCATTAGCTCTGTTGCGGCAATCATCAATGACAAGGCATCGAAAGGGAAAAAGAAGGCTGTAGCAGAGCCTGTCATGATTGAGGATGACTAGTATTTGTGCCTTTTGTACTTAGCTACACGAACAAGTGTCTCATAATCATAGCTCACTATGACCCGTGGGTTGACCCGGGCACCCACAGAATTACCCGCGGGTTGACCCGTACCCGTACATGTTCGCCCGGGTCGGGTATGGGTAAAGGGCTGGCTACCTAAGAACCCGCGGGTGAACATCCGGGTATCACCCGGGTATACCCGTGATAGACCCTACT
>Ga0307516_10002550_pt1 | contig 24218 bp, 31 predicted proteins | sample 19_EM_MG_FD_203310 | JGI IMG/M metagenome (GOLD analysis project Ga0307516, IMG submission 203310) | Populus trichocarpa ectomycorrhiza microbial communities from riparian zone in the Pacific Northwest, United States - 19_EM | ecosystem: Host-associated > Plants > Roots > Unclassified | place...
TCCGAAGTTCAAATTAGCAGTCTTCGTCCCTAAAACTTAATCACAAGGACCGCGCAATCCCTTGTAAATTCAGCAAGGCAGATCGATGTAAAAAAGGCAAGTGTTATGGTTTGTGAATGGCTGTAAAACAAGCTGATATGATAGTGATAGTTGCGCCTGGCTACCATTGTTCCGCCACAGGGTCGAGCGGCATCTGAGCGGCTGATACAAAGACAACTTGACATGCATTTCGCAAGTTGAAGATCTGCACGTGAGGTGCAGGATGTCAATATTATTACTTGCAGTGCGGGAATTGGCCCCCACATCAGGGGCACTGGGGATTTATAAGTCACCGCTCGTCGCATGTTAACAATCATTTCAGGTCCACTTACGGAGTGTCATGGTCACCATGATCCTGTACCTACACTGGACTCATCATGAGATCGGTTATGATGGCCTGGCGACGCCCATTCCGGTATCGGTAATTGGGAACTCACTGTCATCCTCGTCAAATCTAGAGAGGCTACTACGTGTGACAGTTTTAAAAGTGTGATCTAGCTTCCAAAATTCCAGTATCAGATTGTGGTATAAACAGAGGGTGCTGCCATAGGTTTTCTACTTGGCTACAGGTCTTCTTATAACGATGATTGATTTTTTGGGGGGATTTTTCGAAGTCTGCTACGCGGCAGGCTTTCAGAGGATGGATCTCAAGCACCAGGAAGTCGGAAAGGGGTTGGTATAGGTTCAAATGCAACCCAACGATATCAACTGCAGTGCACCACAGTACTACTAACAGTTGATTCATTCGTTTGATCATGGTGCTTCCCCTCGCAACCAGCACTAGGAGGACAATAGCATCGATGTAACTACCATAAATGGTCGTCTCCCCTAGACGAACCCAAAAATAACCATCGTCGTTTGCCTCCGGTTTCCAGCGACCAAACAAATGTTAATTCAACCTCTCGTCAAGTTTGAAACTGTGTCGAAGATAGCGACTTGGCAAGTGTGTTTCCATCAGCTTCCTAATATATCAGATGCAGCTAAAAATGCAAACAAGGTTAGACGTTGAATCCCTAGGAACGAGTACTAAGTAGATTTATCCTGACTTGACTCACTCGGCACACTGTTGTGGCTCGGCAACTTGACTGTCCAGGTTCAAAGAACAAGCCGACGACTAGGAAGGGGTGGCCTCACCAGCAAAGTCAGTGGTTGCCATCTACGTGTTGAAGCTCTGCCTAATTATGACACGCAGGCCCTAGGGTTTGCTCTGACGATAAGCGCTTGTACAAATGCACTTTTTCTATTCCATCGAACCAGCCAAGTCTGACTCTTCATAATACATGCAAAGTATAACTATAAATACCAACAAGAGAAGCATTGGTGTTTGTGCAATCATGACTTGCCAGGGTGCAAGAGGCCGTTTAGCCGAATAGTAGATGAAGTGTGTACGAGGTGAGCCCCGTCATCGTTCCGAACATCAGAACATACTGTGGTATCAGAAACGCTGCCAAATGTGTTGCAGTTCCTGTACCAGAGTAAACTTGAGTCAGAAAAACCTGGGGGAATAAGCTAGTAAGCCCTATCCATGACGGTACCAAAATCATCACACCTGTGATGTTGACGTTGGTAGGCATGACACGAAACTGGACGGTATTTATTAGATCAGGTGGTGGCATACGCCCAAGAAAGACACCATACATGCATACAAATCGCAGCACATGGTTCTCGGAATCAATTACGCCGGCATGGGTAAGACCTTGGCAAATGGTGACACCTAATACAGGCATGATTATCAGCCTTGCAGTTGCCAGTGCACTGATAGAAGCAATCGGTAATGAACGCCAACTATCATGTGAAACCCGAAGTCTCGCGAGGGCAGACCCAAGGCAGGTGAGTCCTAGTGGAACAGAGGCCCCTCCGATAAAGGTAGCTATGTTCATTAAGATGGCGAGCGGAGGCTGTCCATCAGGCGCAGGCGAAATTTTGACACCTGGAACACCTGATACAAATAGAGCTTTGAGCGTTGGAACCATCGAGATGATGAAGGAAATGATAATGGATAACGAAGGTGGGCACATTGCAGATCGAATTATGTTGTATCCATTTCTGATCATTCGTCTTCGGGCGCTCACAGAAGCTATTTCAGATTTACTGGATGCGGCTTCTTTTTCGTCTTGGCTACATGTTTGTCGCCTCGCTCTGCTGTTAAAGCCATCGGATTCCATCGATACTCGTCCCTCAACGACTGTGATACACATCTCCGCATCAGAATGTTGCTTCTTAATGCTCAAGTGGTGCAAGGCTTGGTCAACGAAACTTGTAAATGCAGTCGCCACCTTCTTCTGCTTCATGCGTAGGCTCTCCTGAACCGTGATATCCTCGATTTCTTCGCCGTCGTAGTCCATCTCTATCCATTTCATACCTCCAAGGGTGAAGAGCGTTATCTGACTGGTCGTCAGTTTCCACATCACTAAAGAAAGCTTGGACGCACGGTGAAAACAAACACAAAGACTGAAAGGTACGCAACAGCAAGATTTACGTCGTCTGACCCATTGAAGGGCGCAGAAGCCATGATGCTCATAATCACTGCCGTCGCTGTACATTCTCGGTCAGGTACACCAACAGAGATACGAACCAGGCGCACGGATGTCACCAATGTTTGCCCATCCGCCAGCGACAAGGATGCCATTCCGAAATCTGTGTGGAACCCAAAATAATTGTTTGATTGTCCAAGACAAACCCAATCCGATTGCCTCGTAAAGAATAGCGACCAAGAAAAGAGGTCCTAGGAAGACAAGGTTTCCATACCCCAAATTCACACGATGGAAGTACAACATACCGAGGGAACTCATACTTTGTGAGTTGAATGCTGGGACAATCTTCGAGAAAAGTAACATAGGAAAAGTGATGTTCTATTATCTTTCAGAAGCGCCGTCTGGGGAACAAGTGGTTCTCTTACGAGCACGATCTGTCCAGCTCCTATAGCAGCTGTCGGTGAGAATAGTCCAGCCTTCGTGATGGAAAACCCGCATGCTACACAGAAAAAGCTAACCAGTGTAGGCGTTAACGAAGACATTCCTCAGAGATTGTCTTTGATTGACCCACAGGCGGATGAGAGGTTGCACGGAGACCCAGACAAGCATTCCTATGGAGATACCGTCCATTGCTGCAATTCGTGCGGTTGGAAAAGGCGACGAGTGTTCCAACTAGAGGTGAGAGTGGTTATCAGGCTATCTGTATGAGGGCATCTGGTCATTTCATGAATGCTGGCTTCCGGCAGAGGTCATACACATGTCAGCTTGGTCAAAGCAGACCCTTAAGCGGACCCGTCGAAAGGACTGAAGTCGCACTGTCGCACGCTGTCAAGGCGCAACTTGGGGCTAAGTTAGGTGCATTTGGGTGACATCGTACATGACACCGAAGGCGACTGTCCCCTCCATTGCGCCTGCCCAGCGGTGACTACATAATACCTGTCTGTTTTTATACCTCTGAACCGATTGGCTCTACATATCAGTGACACTGATCAAGTTTCAACCTCATGTGCGGGGACGCATATGCATTACTAAGACTGCAACTAAGTTGTTTTCCAACGGTCTGTCGCTTACTGTAAATTCTGTATCCAGGAAGTATGGAAAATTAGACACGGAATAAGATTGCATCGGACCGTCAAGTGCTTCCATTCTGGATCCTTCAGGCCTTTGAAATCATATGCATGACATGCCATGCTGTGCTTATCATGTCACTTTTCCTGAGTGTTATGTGTCCCCATTACCTCTGTTTTTAGTAGCGCACGCTAGTCAGCCGGCTGTTCCAGTCTAGACTGAACCTATTTTTCACACCCTGGCTTTGACTCGAAGAATTTCGTTTTCATTGGAAGCCCTAGAGTGGTATGCAAACTCTGGAGGTGTGGTTCCGGTGTGTTCCTACCCTGGGCCGCACCAGCAAGGTGGTAATGGGTGTTGGATAATTTCCAGTATTTGAACCAACAGCAATGGTTATGAAAAATATTATATGCTGGGAAATGCAATGCGCGTTTCTGAAATATTGACTGGTTGTAATCCTAAGAGCGCTAATACTCAGGTACGGACATATTTACGTATGTACCTTGTGAGCAGTGACGTATTACTAGTGCGGCTAAACGCGTGATGACCGAGCCTATCTCTAAGCCTCCCTATTCGTATGTATTAGTACCGAGGTCTCAAACTTTCGGGATGTTTGGAAGTACTCGCATCGTTCGGACCAGTAGTCCATACTACCCTCTTCCTAACAACGGTGCAAAAGCAACAGAAGGCAACAGACCATTTGAAGAATCTCAATCTCGGTTTGCAGTCCATGTGCCATTATGTGAGGGGAAAAAATCTAACGTTAAGTGTCTTGGTTGCTGATAAAGTCCATCGTTCAGCATTGATCCAGGGGTAGAAAAGACAGGTATTATGTAGTACGATGCGATCCCAAATGCGTTCAATGAGTACAAGGGATTGCACCATCGACAGCGTGAGAGAGGGGAACACCTTCCGGTCCGCTTAAGGCCTGATCATGAGGGGTCTACTCTATATGCAAGTCAGTATAAATATACCCGCAGGGTACAGATGCATTAATAACTACACTCACCTTTAGTGGACCCCAGCACTCGTCGGCTATAGCCCCCTCCTTCACTGGATAGCACATACTATAGCAGCCATGAGCACTGTCTCCACAGGAATGCTTGTCTGGGTCTCTGTACAACCTCTCATCAGACTGTGGGTCAATCAAATAAAATCTCTCGCGATTACTTCGTCGACACTTACACTGATTAGCTTTCTCTGTGTAGCATGCGGGTTTGCCATCACGAAGGCTGGAATATTCTCTCCCACAGCTGCCATAGGGGCTGGACAAATCACGCTCGTAAGAGAACCCACTTGTCCTCCAAAGTGTTCTTCTGAATAACAATAGAACATTACCTTTCCTATGTTGATTTTCTCAAAAATTGTCCCGGCATTCAACTCGCAAAGTATCCCCTCTCTTGGTGCGTGGTACTTTTATTGTATTCACATCGAATACAATAATCTTGTCTTCCAGGACCTCTTTTCTTGGTCGCTATCCTTTACGAGGCAATCGGATTGACCATGTCGTGGATAATCAAAAAACTGTTCTGGGTTCCACATAGATTTCGGTATGGTTTCCTTGTTGCTGGGGGATGGGCAAACACTGGTGACATCCGTGCGTCTAATGCATATCTTTCTTGTCGTGCCTGAACGAGACAGTACAGCGACGGCGGTGGTTATGAGCCTCATGGCTTCAGCACCTTTCAACGGGACAGAAGACGAAAATCTAGCTGTTGCATACCTTTCAGTTTTTGTGCTTGTCTACATTGTTCGTCCAATCCTTGCTTAGTGATGTGGAGACTAACGACCAGTTAGATAACGCTCTTCACCCTTGGAGGTATACAATGGATAGTGATGGACTACGAAGGTGAAGACATAGAAGATATCGAGGTTCAGGAGCGCTTGCGCTTGAAGCAGAAAAATGTGGCAACCACATTCGCAGGTCTCGCTGGCCGAGTCCTGCACCGCTCGAGTAAGAAGCAACATGAATCTGATGCAGAAACGTGCACCACCGTCATGGAGGGACGAGTACCGATAGAGTCCAATGATACCAACCACGGTGCGGCATCGCAAATATATAGCCAAGACGAAAAAGAAGCTACATCAATTAAATCTGAAATAGCTCCTGTGGACAGCCGAAGGCAAATGATCAGAAAGGCATACAGGATGATTCGATCTGCAATGTCTCCACCCTCGTTGACCATTATAGTTTCTTTCGTCATATCTGTGGTTCCATCGCTTAAAGCGCTGTTTGTATCAGGTGTTCCAGGTGTCAAGTTCTCGCCTGCGCCTGATGGACGGCCTCCACTTGCTATCCTGATGAACACAGCTACCTTTATTGGAGGTGCCTCTATTCCTTTGGGACTCATCTGCCTTGGATCCGCCCTCGCGAGACTCCAGCTTCCGAATGGTAGTTGGCGTTCATTACCGATTGCTTCTATCAGTGCGCTAGCAGCCTCAAGGCTGATAATCATGCCTGTATTGGGTGTCATCATATGCCAAAGCCTTACCCAGGTCGGTATAATTGATTCTGAGAACAACGTACTAAGATTTATATGCATGTATGACGCTTCCCTTGGCTGTTAACGATAGCATGATCTGATGTATACTGTCTAGTTTCATGTCGTGCCTACCGACATCAACGACACAAGTATGTAATATAGACAGTGTCATGGATAGGACTCACTGGCGTATTCCTCCAGGTCTATCTGACGCAAGTTTACTCTGGTACTGGAACTGCAACACATCTGGCAGCATTTTTGATACCACAGTATATTCTGATGTTTGGAACAATGACGGGGCTTACTGCGTACACACTTCATCTGATTTTTGGTTAAATGACCTCCTGGGCTAGTCACGGTTGGATAGATATGAATGTTTTCTTCGTTGTATCTTGTACGTATGAAGAGTCTCTGACCTAGCTGGTTCGGTGGGTCAAACAGCACAGATTGACCGCGTTAACGTTCGGTTCACCCTCATAGTGAACCCTCCTTGCTCCAGTGTCGACGGGCGTGTTAAGCATGTCGAACAGCGCTGGAACGGCCAGGATAGGCCATGGAAACGGTGTGGGCCCGTACCTGGGCGCTGAAGACATGAGACAGCGCGTATTTGAGGCTGAGCGCCTCAGCAACGCCGTGGACGAGTCGAACGGCGCGAGGACAGGTATCTGCATCGCATTGCAAACGACAGAAAAACAACCGAAATTGTGGCGATGGATGTCCGAACGCAGTGAACAACGCTAAAGAATGAAAACTCATCTATAGTGCTTGAGATCAAGCTGCCTGAACGATGGAGACGAAAGACGCCAACGTATTCCTACTGCGGACGTGTGCTGTCGAAGTCATGGCCACCGGGAGACTTGAGTTGCGTGTTCGTCTTCGGACGAGTCGGGGTACAAACGGTCGGGGAAACGGCAGCGGGAGACGTCAAGATCGAGACAGATGGCGATGGTGATCACTAGCCACCAGCCTTGTGGTCTGGAATTGGATTTCGCCGTTTCGCGGTTGTCTCAGTCCCAGATATTGCACTGCATCTTGGGTTGTGTACAGTATATCCTTAGTTATCCCGGGCTTGGAAGTCTACTTCATCAGTTCTGCCAACGCAGGCAGGAAAATGCGAAATGTAATATTCATGCAACCATTCTGGGTGGATATCCAGCACTCAGCGCTCGACTGTGACGAAATGGGAGGTGACAATTTCAGAGTAATCTCTCGACATTCCAAAGCACAATAAATCCAAGTTCAGTGGATAAATCAACGACCCATACATATGCCAGGTATGCACGCTAGGTTGTCTGGTAACCGATAAAGGAGAAACACAGAAATAACAATCTCACCATCTGATAGGATGAAATCCCACAAACCGCTGGAAGCCCATGCAGCCATCAGAACAGACCCTAGAAGACGGGAGACAGGGCTGACAAATTTGGAGGACCTCCGATGAAGTACAAATACTTGGGGGCTAGCAAGTGAATGTATCACACATAAGTCAACTCTGAGACAATAAACTGTGCATCAAGCATAGGTCATTGCCTCAGGGTGACCCAGTCAGTGACCGAGGTATGTGAAGGAAAACACTGCTCACGAAGAGCAAGAGAAGAAAAATTGGACGACAGTCCGAGAGTAGTCTGAATCGAGTTTCGTAGACACAAGCCTACGAGCCACAAAGTGCACTAAAGGGCGAGATGCCACGCAACGGGACAAAGATCAAGTCAGAATGCTCCTCGTACGGAGGCACGGAGCTAGCCGTGACAGCAATTGCTAGGATATCAATATCTCTGACATTCGTCAGGATTGAAGTTGACGACGGCTGATATATCAGCAGTAAAGCACACCGAGAAGGTCGTATCCCGACGCTGAATCCTCAGTAGGGTCCAATATTCGGACATCGGGGCGTCCACCTGCTAAGTAACCAGGCTCATCACATTGACGCCAAGCAGGTCAGTGCAAAGGTGTTAGTCTAATGCAACATCTTCGTCGCACACCTTTGGCAAGAACTATGCTGCCTTCCACCCCAATGGTATTCGGGGGGCATCGTTATCCAGCAAGCCGCAAGCCGCAAGGCCCAGGAATGCAACAGCAACACTGGCACCACTACGTGGCACACCACCGCGATAGAGCGACTTTGATCCATGGCCACGTGCAAGACGCCACCACCCGGTCTCCACGACGCATTGCAAAGTAGGCTGACCAGCTCTCTAGAGTCTGTCTTCGAGCATGAATGGTACGAGCCACTGCCTGTCTGGTACGCCGCGCAGTCCATTAAGACTGGACCCAGTAAGAGTCTATCAAGGGAGACTAGAATGCTCAGACCTTGACCCGCTCGCGAAGAAGAGGGGAATGTCGAAAGACATCCCCTGTACGTGACGAGCCTCGTAGCTTTCGAGCTGTCGCAGTAGAGGGAGAAAAAAAAGATTTGAAAGACCGCAATTTTATACTTGGGCGGAGTTTAAATCATTCAATGGGTCTGTTCACTAGCAGTCTACTAGTAGTACATACCACGTCCAAACTTACAGGAGCTTACGACTTGGACTCTGTTCCCAATACAGTGGAAAGCTTGCACTGATTGTTGCCAGTCATAGTAGTAACTTGTTAGTGACGGATGGTATCTGTACAATAATAGTTCTGTTGTTCTGGGTACTCTTTTCAAACAAAGACTCTCAGACTCTGGCCTTGTTCCGTTCGAGCTAAATTCGATTGTCCAACATGTCACTACGGAACCCCCACACCATTGACCGGGAGATCGAAGTCCTTGCTGCACAACTCGCTGTCTTGCAGCGCCGGGAGGATGACTTCACTCGCATACTCAAAGACATGAACCGACTTCGTGAATCTGTCCAGGCAGAGAAAGTAGCCTTGACCTCCAAAATGGCAGAGCTCTGCAGACAGAAGATCCCTGTCAACTGGCTTCCCTCAGAGCTTCTGATCCAGATCTTTCTCATTTGCGCAGGGGAGAATGCGGAGACGTCTCCTCTTCCGTACAACCCAGCTCCCGTGCTCATCTCCCATGTCTGCCGCACATGGCGCGAACTTGCCCTGGCCACGTCCCAACTCTGGTCGTTCATCTCCTACAGCAGCACTGTTTTCAAACGCCCACCAATAGAAGCATTTCTGGACCGCTCTGGGCGCTCAGAACTCACGTTCACTTTCGTTTCACCGCTTGATGAGTCTGTCCAAGATGCTCCACTGCTGGCCGCCTCCGAGCGCAATACAACGGAGGGGCTTATAGAACTCCTCACTCCCCATTTCCCCCGTATCCGATCTATCACCTTTGAGTGTCATTTTACAGCGACGATATCACTGGTGTTTCGTGCTCTATGTATGAGGACGTTTTCTAGACTCCAGCATCTCGATCTTGCAGTCAGTTCTGAAGATCCCGGTGTTAATCGTCCGACGCTCGTCCCTGTAGATGAAAGGCTTGGCGCCGATCTCACGCCGACCAATAGTGCCCTTGCAGATTTGCGTTTAGAGCAAGTGCCGCTTACGAGACTCCCATCCTACTTGTTACGAACGGTGCAGGTACTCGAACTCTCCTATTCCCGTCGACGAAGGACCACAGTCAGGCAATCCCATTTTGTACCAACAATGTCACGAATCACCCAGTTGTTAAAACACACTCCCCAAATCCACGAGTTGTCCATGATTGGAGTGACTCCTGTATGGGATATTCCTTCTGGGACACAAGCGAATCATCAGGGGACCACTTCTCCTCAGCAAACTCATGTACCCATTGGTGCAATCGAGTTGCTCGAGTTAAGGCGCCTTGCTTGGCAATACATATATCCTAGAGACGTCTACCCCTTCCTGTCCCTTTTGAATTCGCCCCAACTGGAGCGTATTGATCTTCTGATTGCGCAGTCTTCCAGTAAGCGGTACGACATTCCGCAGCTCCGTGGAAACCATATCGGCGACCAGGATTCTTTCACACAAGCTGAGCCACTCGCAAACGTTGTGGCCTTACACTCGCTGAAGGAACTCAATGTTAGCTGTCAGAGTGAAGACACCCCTTCATCATCGCTTAGGCAGTTTCTCTTCCCCGCCTTGGAGAAACTTGATATTGCATTCGTAGGACGACACCTACGCAAGGAACCGGGTTTACCTGCACTTTCACGGCTGGAATCTATCTTTAGGGATCCACGTCTCCCACACCTCACTCATCTCACGCTCTCTTATTTCGATATTCCTCTTGGTCATGGCAAGGCAATCCTTGCTTACATGCCAAGTCTAGTCTGTCTCACACTTGGAGGATGCACAGGAGTGGCTGCGGTGCTGAGTGCGTTGGCGGAATCTTATGGTCGTGTTTCCAGTGGACAAACTCGCCGGGCGACCAGGGCATGCGGAGTCCGTGTTTGTCCACGACTAGAAGAACTAGTGCTCTGGAGTTGTAACGACTTCCAGTTTGAAACCTTATACTCTGTGGTATACGCTAGGTCGAGTCTGGTCGACACCTCTACGCCTACTCCAGACGCGATCGGGGTGGACGTGGCTTCGGCTGTCTTGGGTCGACAGATACGCCCCTTGAAGAAGCCCCGCAGCGTAGGAGCCAACATTTCCCAGCATGCTGATTTTGGGTTATATTCAGGTGCTATATCCACCTTAATCCCAATTCAGGAAGCGTTGCATCCCAGCAGCATTACATGTGTTCATCTGGAAGACTGCCCGCCGATTACGGGGCATCAGCTGTTATCGTTGGAAGAACTTGGTGCAATGGTTATATTGAAGTGACGGTGGGGCCACACATTTCATGCATTGCACTCGCGTCATTTGGGACCCGTAAGTGACTGCTCAATGTCTCTTATTGGGGAGCTTGACCTCATTGAAAACATGCAGCACAGGCGCCAGCGATGTTTTGGCCCTATAATTTCCGTCTCAACCCACACCGGACCCGTGAGTTATCGTGTTTCTCGTAAACCGTATCGCCGTGTGCTACATGCTGTGAACTCGCCTCCTGCTCGGAGTCTATTATGCCTTGTTTGTAAATAACCTGGAGGCATGGAAGGATGTGAGTTTGACTGCTCAGATAAACCTTATTCGTTGTAACGGTCGAGTGCGAAGTTGTTACATTGACACTGAAGGGAAACTGTACTTGGCGCTTCAAATTTTAACTTCTGCAACTCCCTCGGACTGATGTACTTATTGGCCTTATACAATCTGTCCAGATGCTGGGTCTCACTTTCTGTTACGGAAGGTATTCCCACCACTCTGGCTCATTCTACCTTGAATATGATAGGAACGAAACTGTTTTATAGGCTCTGCGAACGCCAGAGAGCAATGCCGTGATGAAAGACCGTGATCCGTAGGTGGGCAGTGAAAGAAAAACGGCCACGTCAGTACCTCCGCCTCATCTATCTTCACCATCCCATCTCTCGGTCCTCCCTTCCTTTACGTTCTATTTTCCGGCCATATCCGGATGCCAGGAAAGTTAGAATGGAAGCTCCAAGACCTCATACTCCCCACTACGACTTCCAATTTCATAGGCATCGACATTCTTGGGCACCACGTTGTGCCGTGTGAGTCACCTTGCAACTTACGGGAGAGGATGCCCTCCACTGCACCGAAGAAGCACATTCCTGATTCGGAGTCTGCCACAAGTACAGCGGAAAACCACATTAGGATATATCGTGGTCGTCGCTTGGGGTTGGCCCACAAGAGGAGGGTGCGAGCCTTGTGGATAACGTCTGGAAGAATTGCCCACGAAGATCGACTCTTTATGCTTCTCATTGATTGCGGTGAAATGGGCGAGGGTGAGCCTGAATCCCGAAAAAGGTCTTCGTTAAAGGCTCTTGGAACCTTGATCGCGCCTACGAGACACGGAGCGTCAATATTATTGCCATCCAGTCAGGAGCTAAAATTGATGCTTTAAGGGGTCAAACCAAGGCATAACCAATGATCGGCGTTCTCTGTTGCTGAGTTGTCTTGATAACACAGTGATCGGCCAGTAAAGATTGGTAACGGCTGATGCCCGACAGAAAGAAGCGTGTTTCCGTGTAATAATTCGGGCGCTCTTTTATGTCGACAATCAGATCAGTTCCAAGAAGGTATCCTGCCAAAATGAGTGGGATGGGGGCTGGGGTGGCGAAGATGTGGTGCTATTAGACTGGACGCCGTTTCTCTTCTAACTCTCCGTTTACACAAGTGGGCCACCATCCTAGTATTTCACATGGTCATCTCGATGTGAATGGGAAGCTGAAGATACAATGCACAGTAGTGAGCTGTGCAGTCAAGAAAACCTGTAATTATACTTAGAGTAGTATGATTTCAAATTTTTTTGCCCACGCAGATCTCCCTCGAGCATGTGGGAATTTTAGATGCTTTCATGGTCCAAGACCCGATTTTCGGGTAAACCGAGAATGAGAAGAATGAGGAAAGGGTTCTACATACTCCTGGCGGTGTTACCCCCACGCCGTGGAGGTGCATGCACAGCATGAAGGAGTGATCGGAAGATCAGATAAGTAGATAGGCTTACACATAATATGATAGCGAGCAAGAAAGTTTCGGGGTACTCCCTGATGCGGCGTATGAAGGGTCTGTGAGCCATCAAGCTCAGGCGAAGGTACATACCTTCTGCGACCGAAGAAAAACATGCATGGCAATTAGTAAGGAGATGGTTAAGTGGAGGTATAAAATGAAGTGATTGGTTACTTTAATAAACCGCCGGTAGCTGCCAGATTGGCTGGTTACGATGATCCAACATTGGTAAACGGACAAGGGTGAGAATCAGAGGAATATTAAGCAAATTGTGGATTAATGTCTGCGTGGCCGCGGCGAGGGGGTTGGCCAAAAGAAGTTTTGCTCGCGGTAGTCTTGAAACTCGCTTTCATCTTTCTCAGCGATCTCCGCCGCATATCAGGCCCTGCAGGGCGAGGAACATCATGGGCTTTGTTTTCCACATTGATTAACGCCTCAGCTCCGGGCTTCGTTGTAAGTGGCTCGAGACTAAAACACCACGCCACGTTTATAACCTTGCAAAACACACGGGTGGAAGGACCCTGAGATAAGACTCCGTACGTTCGAGTCGAATTGGCATCCACGTTAAGTGAAGTTATTGGGGTTCCGAACTCTTCGAAAAAAAGGAACTTTTTTCATCAGGATCTAGCCTGAAGAGGAACATCATACCGACCCGTGCGCGGAATGAAAAAGACAAAAAAAAAAAAAAAACAAAGTACCAAGAAGCCTTGAGGCCCATGATGCGGCCAGACCGGTCAGCAACAAACTTTGTCATGCTGTCACGGTCCTCGGGTTCTGAGAAGCCGTGGAACATGTTTTCCTGTGGGGCTGGCCCTCTGTGACAATGGAATATCGACCCTGCAAGCGAGTAACTAGAGCGTACTAGAGGACTCCGCGAAGTTGTGCATGTGTGGGCTTTACCGGCGGTCAAGTGTACGATCACTTCGACAACAATTGGCTATGTCTGCCTCGCCAGCATTGCCATGTTTAAACGTTTTGTTTTTTTAAGAGTACGTCAAAGAACACCCCAGCCCCGAGCCTGCAGCTTCCAGCAGACTATTTGGGCCAACCACAGGCCTTGCTCTGGTTCGTAGTCGTCTGGAGCTCCTCTGCTGACTTCCCCCTTCACAGAAGGCAGAGCTGGTTGGTCTCCCAACCACGCTGTTCCACGTCCGCCGGCCGTCATCTTCTTCCGAGGAACCTGCTCGTTGTTCCACTTGTTGACATGCAAGTCCCCAACCCTGAACTCACAAGTCGACAGGGCACCGTGACGGAACATTCCGGCTCGTTCGACATCAGACCAACCAGAGCCTATGTCTATGATCATGGATCCCCTTCTGGTTCAGAGATTGATGATGCCGGAAATTTGGTTTACTCAGATCCTAACAAAATGGACACAGACCTGGACGGTACGACCCTTGTTAACTTCCACTATGCCTCCTACTATGCGCCGTTTCTTAGATGATCCTAATGCTTCTTTGACTTCACAATCCTTAAATCCTGATGGCACACCAAAGCGGCCCATGAATGCCTTTATGATCTTTGCACGCAGACGGCGACCTCAGGTCTCAGCAGAGAATCAGTCTATGCGTACCGGCGAAATCAGCAAGATACTGAGTCGGGAGTGGAACGCGATGGATACCGTACGGAATCTCCACCTTGGGAATTCAACTCAATTCATAACGTTTACAGTCGGAGAAGCAATTTTACTTGGATCAGGCCAAACAACTCAAAGATACCTTCAACCAGAAGTATCCTGACTACGTGTACAAACGTCGGCCAAACAACAGTCGAAGACGTAGGAAGACCGACGCGAGCATTGGGTCGTCGGACCTGCAATCCACTGCGGATTCCATTGACGAATGTTCACTGGAGTATCCTGACCCCTCTCCCGTCGACGCGGCGGCCGATCTCGATGAGTCCAGATACACTGGTTACGACACTCGCCACTCGAGCGTTTCCGCAGAGACAGCGCCCAGCTCTTGTGCGGCTTCTCAGCCTAGAGGCGCTACTTACTCACCCAGTGAGCCGCCAGCGTACGGGCTACAGCATGGCGTGCCATACCCCTCGTCGCACCATGAGCAGCCCCAATCTGACATTGCAATGGCTCAACCTTCTGCTCATGGGCTGAATTCAAGCTCTCCATTCTACCAGGGCTTTCAACCTTCCCAAATGCAATTGTCGTACTTTGCGATGCCAGGCGAGGATGAGCGTTGGTCGTCGTCTGTTGGAGATGGCCCAACACGTATACCAACTCAGTCATGGCCGCAAAGTAATCAAGATCATGCACATGCCAGGGAGAGGCGTGGGTATGGGCAGCAGATGCCCTCGCACGGATGGCCCAGTGCCAATCAATTGGATCCGGGTGCGGCCCCCGGCCCCCGTTCCTCCAACTACAGCTTCCCGACACTTACTGCCCCGTTCTTTCCGACTCAGGGCAACTCTCAGATTAGTTACTCGACACTTCCTTCTGCGTCGCAAACTCCGTCGTATTCTTCCGCCATGCAGGCCGTATCTCAACAAGGTCGAGCCAGTGTAAACTACGACGTGGGCTCATATCCTCCCCAGCATCCTGTGCAGTCAACTTTTCCCGGCTCATCCACGGCCCGTAACCCGTACCAACACGTTAGGGATGCGCTGCCCTCCTCACAGCCCTTACCTAATTACTCTCAAATGCAACAGTCCCCTCCCCCCGGATCAGGGAGAGGTGCCCAACGCAGGCATTAATCTAGGGAGCCTCTGGGACGATAAAAAAAACTCATGGACTATATAGACGGTTTTCGCGCATTCCGCTTTGCACCATGATCTTTGTGTCAACATCTTGCTATCCCTTTCGTTTACTGTCCGCGTTACTGGTCCTTACTCGTCACATCGTGCATTTGTATACCACCGTCAAATACATTCGGTCGATTTAGTCCATGCATTCACCTACACTTTGCTTTCGCTCATGTCTCTTAGAAATACTAGTACGCTCATTCGTGTTGCTGATCTACGTGTGCAGATCTCATTGGCCATCGGATGGGGAAAAGCTCAAACAAAAAAAAGTTCAGAAAGGACTATTTTATTGATCAATGCCACGGTCGGTCGGTCGCTAAAAAGAGAGTCCCTCGTATCGAGGAATGTTAGTTCAGGTGTGGATAGAAGCATCATCTCCGACTGCGCATTGTTTCCAACTACATAGATCTTCGCTGCCGCCCGGCGGCTTGAACCATTGAGGCAAGCGAGATTCTTCAAACTTAACGTTGTTGTTGATCTCATGGGATTCATGGATGCCGTTCGTGGGATCCTCGGATTGCATCTGGAAGTTGTGCCCCACAAGGGGACAGCCATTGGCGCCAGAATGGCCTGTGACAGGAAAGCAAAGACGAATGTTCCTCCGGTTCGAATGCTGACTCGTAAATTTATCATTTCCAACCTCTAGGTCGGTTTATCCGACCGATCCAGTATTACAACACTCCGGCCTTTCCCCCTCACAGACTGTACGAGTCACATGTCCTGGGGTTTTTGACCCGATTTACTTCACTCGTAAAACCTACAACATCTTAGGGCTCAAACTACAGGTCTGGAACGCGCTAGCGACACCGCCATTCCTAGATATAGTTCGTACCCTGAATTTTGATTTCTCCATCACACCGCTCCTTAGTCTCCCGCTCGTGTTCGTTCGGGGCCGCGGAGGATCGATTCTATACTGAAAATTCTCATCTTGTATGTGCATTTGAAAGGACGGGAGTAAACACCCTACATGTCGTAACTTGCGTGTTATGGTTTTATCGTGGCGAGGATAAGTCAGTTGTGGCATCTCAGCAGTCAGACCATATTGTTGAGCCGCCATCAGCTGGCTATGTCCAAGTTCCCCGCGGACAGAAAATTTGCTTGCGAACGTTCCGAGGCGTCAAGGTGTAAAAACCCGGGATGCATTGATGTTGAAGAGGTGGAAAGCACTAAGGAGCACTAAAAACATGTTACTAAGTAATCCGATGACAGAGGAATAGAGAAAGTGGCGCACCACATTCTTAGTGAGAATGCTTGTTTCGGCTACCCGACTCTCCGGTAAAAAATCGTCCGTTAGCCTCATGGGGGAAGACAGCCCGAGCTTGGCGGAGGCAGCGCTTAGGATGTTCACATTACTGCAGCGCCTGCCATGGTGGAGTCACTGTCCATCCACGGAGATTCGACGTGGGCGCTTCGGGGGACAAGGGAAGGCAGGGTATAGAAGACAGGCGTGGAATCCGCCTGGCTACATGAAGGGAGACGTCGACAGTAATTTTCCTGGCTTGCCAGTGCCACAGTGTGAACTGCGGACCTTGCAAACACGACTGTCCAGGTATCTCGTTGACCCAGCCCTCACGTTAGCCGAACCAACTAAGAGAACAGGCCTAAAAAACAGTAGCCTGGCGCGCGATCCTGGTGAGTGTGGTGTGCAGAGAACAGAAGGACATGCTCAGTGGAGGGGATCAACTGCCGAAGAATGGATGCAGTACAACGACCGGCCAGGGAAAGGATGAAATATCTAACGAAATAATTGTGTCAGGTTGTGTCAGGTGGAAAAATGAAACGAATATTTTCTGGGTTTAAAACGGAATGAAGAATGGGCAAAGTTCGACAAACTGTCGAATTCTCAACGTTGAAAACAAGTGGAAACAGCGAGTCAAGGAAATGGGGAGCTCGCTTCCTTGGCACACCCGCCATGATCACGAGACGCACCTCTACTTACGGACGAACAATTGAATTGCGAGGTTAGTTTTCCCACTAGGGATTACTGCCACCATTGGTAGGGACTATCAGGTTGCTCATATGTGGAGCCAATCGGAATCAACCCGCTGTATCATCTGCCTTATCAGCAGAAGCATTTCTTTTGGAGATTGAGAGGGAACCAAATAGGGCGCTGCGCAGATAGTAAACCGCTGCACCCAGACTAAAAGGGACATGCCCTTCAGGATCTCTGTCAAATCCACTAAGGGGTGCAGGGCGATGATTTGAAAGAAATAATATATTGCGTTCTACATCAGAGCATGATGACATGACGGGGCTGGGATTATAGTATGCTTTGCGGGACGAAAATAAGGGAAATCAACACATTGCAGACTGGGAAAAAAGTGAGGGGCGATGAGAATCACCTATGTCGGATAAACGAGGAAACACATACTCATACCCGTACTTTGCATGCAAACCACACCCGGATTGCCGCTGCGCGTTCGCAACCTTAAGCGGGTACCAAAATATCGCCCCAAGTCCTGGCGGCGAGTACACCAGCAGCAAAAACAACAACTCCCGTCACGATACTGACATTCCCAGGGAGCTTTTCCGGAGCCCAAATTTCTTCCCGTATGAAGCGCGAGAACGCAGGTTCATTGGGATCATGAATGGCGCGTCTAGGGGGAGGAGCAGCGAACAGGCCTGGGACTGCATTTTGAGGAGCTGCTCTGCGTGCCATAACAATGATGTGTAGTAGCTTTAAGGACGGTTCTTTGACTCTCAGCGAAATAAAGTTGTAGTCTTTATGTAAGCAAAACTAACCGGACAGCTTGACTAATCTCTGTCCGGCATTTTCCGACTCTTCCCCTATTCTAGTTACATGCAAGTGTAGATAGCCAGCTAGAATTGAAGCCATACACTGCTGGACTTCACTTGAAAGCCGTCTGGTGGAAGAACCTTTTAGTCTCCTCAATTGCGTTAGCGCTTCTCATCCTAAACGTGGGACTCTCGACTATCTACGTTTAAAGGGGTTGAATTTCTATCTACATGCCCTTAAAAGACAAAAAGGTCAGTCGCCAATCCCAGAGTCCTTTGTCGAGCAAGGGAATCGGCTCTCAGAACAACATTTGAATTGTCACCGCATCGAAGCCCTACTAGACAAGGGTCCGCCAGCAATAATGGGGACAATGGGTACCATGCCTTTGGGGACTACTAGGCACCGAGCGCCGCTTTCGTCACATACAAATGCTACCTTGCAAAGTATTCCGCTGCACAAGGGGAAAGGCCCTCCGGTGGGCTGCAGGGTAGCTGATCGACGTGGAAGATGGACAGCGTAGACGTCATAGGGTTTTTCAGGCATGACACTCACAAGTCAGAAGTGGATCAACCAACTGTGCCATATACCCTTCTACCAGCTACGATGATCAGTGAAATTTAAAGATGTTGGTGCGTGTTGCACGAAGGTTACAGTAATCACGTGGAGTATCTGGTCTTCGTAGGCTCAGGTATGTGGTATGTGCAGTAACTCACTGGCTCAGCAAAGCGTCACGACGATCAAGTTGAATCCGTTCTAGGTCCTCAGTATGAAATAACTTACCTTCTTGCAGAGTTTCGCTTTTGCGGCAGCCATGAATGCATTAAGTGTTGACAACAGATAAGTCTCGATTGACGCTTAGCGCCAATGCCATATACACAGCAACCAGGCACATGATATGTAGCGCCTTGAAATCTTGTTGTATTCACCCGACTGCCACGGCGACATTCCAATTGCCATCGGTATCTCTGAGTACCGACTTCCACTGAGCCACCTTTACCAGTGACACGTAGTTCTGGCACTTCGCGTCCCCAAACCCACGAGTACCCGCGAAGTTCTGAGGCAGGAACACGTTCTCTGTCTGCGGACGCAAGTGAGACAACATGAAGCACCTTTCGTTCAAGGATGCAATTCTTCCTCAGCCGCCCAGCTTTATTAAGAAGCAACTCTACCAAGTCCACGAGGTTTTGGGAACTGGAACGTTCGGAAAGGTGGTTGTACGTATCTGCATATTCCTTACCCCAGGACCAGACAGTGCTAGTCGGCTCTGCCAGTTAGCCATGGCTCTCTGTAGGTTAAATCATAGCTGACTCTTATTTGGAACAGCGGGCAACATGGACCGTGCCCTCGGATTTGATCGAGGTTTCGAAACAGGGTGCAATGGCCTCTCCAAGTTCCGACAAATCCAGTGGTCCAAACTCGATACCAATCCTGCACCCCAACCGGCGGTTTCAGGCCCAACGAACATCAATGTCTGCGGGGTCGTCCGTCTCCAAAATCTCAGATAATAACTGTGTCGTTGTCACTAAAGATGTGGCGCTGAAGGTCATCCCGAAGAAGAAGGTAAAGGGGAACGAAGAGGCTGTTTGGGGTGAGATGGAGGTGCTGAAGGGATTCGATCACCCCAATATTGTGAGTTTTGAACAACACTATTCTCCAGGAAGTTTCATCAAACCTTACTTTTCCCGTGTAGGTGAAATTTTACGAATGGTTCGAATCAAGAAGCAAATACTATCTTTCGTTTGAGCTCGCAGTCGGTGGCGAGTTGTTTGAACGAATCATTCAACGAGGCAAGTTTACCGAGAGTGATGCCGTCGCAGTCGTCCGGTGCGATCAATCCGACTCCCGCCAGGAATATTTTTCTCATATCTCACAGGTCAATTTTGTCGGGTGTAAAATATTTGCATGACCATGACATAGTGCACCGTGACTTGAAGTGTGTTCTACACAATACTTCCCAATAACCAATCTGATAATTCTCTTGTCCAGGCCAGAGAATATATTATACCGAACCAAGGATTCAAATAGTGATATAGTGATAGTTGATTTTGGCATGTATGATCTTATGCATTTCAACCTTTTATAGCGATTCATCTTCCCATAGTGCGAAACATTTACATTCTCCGACCGAACAACTACACTCCCTGGCAGGGAGTTTTGGCTATGTAGCGCCCGAAGTGCTGAATCATTGGGGACATGGGAAAGCTGTAGATATTTGGTCGACTGGGTGAGGGCTATAACCTAGTGCCATGAATTCCGCATTCAATTTTCTCCACAGCATCATCACATATGTCTTACTTTGTGGTTATACGCCATTCAGATCCGATGATCCAAAAGAGATCATTAAAGAGACTACAGAAGCCAAGTTCGACTTCCATGAAGCCTACTGGGGTAAGATATCAGACGAAGGTGAATAGCTCGCATGTTTTGCGACAGTGTTTCTGACACCAAGGTAGCAAAGGCTTTCATTAAGCTGTTACTTAATCCGGACCCCCCGAAACGACCAACTGCTGAAGAGGCCCTTGGCCACGATGTATGTTTATATTCCTGCCTCTGAAAATGTGGAAACTTAGACCTTCCAGTGGCTAACGACTCATAAACCTTCCACGGAACACGACATCGGTGCTGCACTACGTGACAATTTCGATCCTCGGAAACGGTGGCGTTTGGCCATTGCGTCGGCTCGTGCATTGGCACGTTTTGGCAAAGGCTCGAGCCCACGTTCGAGGGCATCAAGTGTATCCAGTGCGGGCAGTGGTGGATGGGGGCAAGATCACACTACAGATGTCAATCAAAACCAGAATGGCAAAGCCGTAAATAGTCATGGAGTGGATGCGGAGGAAGCATCCGAGAGTTTGCGAAAGCTATGCCTCGGGAGTGGGGACCCAGGCTCAAATGACTACGTCAAAGTCACCAGTCCCGACGAAAACCAGCTGGATGACGAAAGCAAGGCAGAAGGTTCCTCTATTTCTGATTACGTCACTGGACCCGGAGGGACCGGCATAAAAACTATGGACAATCCCGCGAACAGTTCTCCTGGTCAAGTCGAGGGACCTGACACAGACTGGTCTAAAGCGACAGCAGCTGCATCTTCCACACCCTTGTCGAATTTATCGACCACCATGGTCGAGCCACGAACCGAAACGGGTAGGGTATCTCAGGAAGAACTGAGGATACCTGGTAGCTTTCATGTTGTGGATGTAGGATGGGAGAAGAGTACATGGCAACATGGAACGGGTCGTCGTAATTGGTGGCAAGCCGTCATTAGGAGGTTTGGTTTGTAGGCTTGATATTTATTTTTTCTTGTATCCCTTCGCTCCGTGCTCTGTATCGCTTTGGCTCGTGTCCTCTTAGGCTTGTACTGAGTATATTATACCCACCAAGTTTTGCACTACTTTGGGCTTGCTTCGGGCTGTCTCCCGAAATACTGCGCAACCACCGTAAGCCTCGGAAGAGTGTTTTTCGCCCGAATCGCACCCAGAGCCGCCGGAGTCTCACTACTTATAGCTCCAAGTTTGTGGTCGCTTTTATTTCCCATGCACTTTTATCGTTTTGGGTTGCGAGTAACCTTCCTAATTTCGTTTTGGTTCCACTCGTGGTCCGCAGTATCCATTCAACGTCCGAATGCTGTGAGGTGGAACCGATGTAATCGTGAGTGGTCTCACACCAGACAATGAAGGTCTGTCCCCCCAAGCGGATTTTGATTATAGGCGGTGGTCCATGTGGATTGGTAACTCTGCGTAACTGCCTCCATCGGGGCGAGTTTACCGATGTTCAGCTCGTCGAGCGTCGGGACAATATAGGCGGGGTGTGGTAGGTACTTCGAACCTGTGATGTCTGTAGTAAGTACTGATCAATCTACAAGGCACCATGCTGACCCTCAGGCAGATTGTGTAGATCACGGAGTCGTGAAACACAATGGACGCCAGTCACATTGGTCGTCCCCTGCTTATCCAGGAATGATAGGCAATGTCCTCCCCGAATTCCTGACATTCTCGGGAAATCCGTTCCCGATTCCGCCGATGCCCGACCAGCCATTCCCTACTCTGAGGGAGACATATGACTACTTGAAAGACTTTGCACGCCCTTTATTTGAGCAGGGGAAGATTAGACTGAACCATGAAGTAGTGAGCGTCGAGGAGATTGACTATAGCAACGGGGGAGGATGGAGGGTCGTCTTAAAAGATTGGAGTGGGGGCGGCATAGAAAAGGAGGAACTATGGGATGCCGTTGTCGTTGCAACGGTTTGGTACGATAATCCACACTTCCCGAATATTGATGGGCTCGATACTATCATGAAGGCAGGCAAAGCCCGGCATGCAACCTCCTGGGCAGGCCCTAGCGGATATGAAGGAAAGGTACTGTTCCCCACCATCCCCTTGTCTCCATGTTAATAGCGATTGAACAGCGCGTTATGGTCATTGGCAACGCTAATTCCGCAAATGATATGGCCGCACAACTCGTGCCCGTTGCCCAACTGCCAGTATATCGCTCGACACGACGAGTGTCTATCTTTCCCTCGTTACCAGATGATCGCATCGAGAATGTTGGTCTGGTTATGCGATATGAATATTGTCCTATGGTGGACAAGGTCATTGTCCACCTTCAGGCCAGGAGCATCCATGATGTTGACTACGTGCTATTTGGGACCGGCTATTATCCCGATGTGCCATACCTCCGAGTCCTGGAACCTAATCACGAATATACACCTGAAACTGGAGTTACTACCACGGCAGCACGTGGAAGGCAGCTCATCCCACTTACCGGGCGCAGAATCGAGCCGGTCCGCATTCCCTCGCTCTTCCGCCAAATCATATATGCACGCAATCCTACTCTAGCGTTCATCGGAGCCATCATATCTTTCATACCATTTACATTCTCTGATCTCACCAGTACATGGCTTTCTCTTGTCTGGTCTGGACGTATTGTGATACCAGATTCCATACAAGACAAGCTTCAAGACGAACAAGAGAGACTGAAGACGTTACACGAACTCCGTTCCCAGGCGGATAACCCATCTGACCTTGTTTCATTTCATTTCCTTTGTCAGTTCGAGCTCTCATATGCCAAGCTCGCAAGAGCGGAAATCGTCCAAGCAAGTCCCGACTTAGGAGATGTTTTGGCGAAGTGGGATGACGAGCAAGATGGTCGACGGTTTGCGATGTATGCCACTAAGTTGGATAGTTTGTATGTTCTCGCTGAGAAGGACAAATCCCTTGGTGGGACAGGGTGAAGTGAAATATATACTGGGTACTTGTGGTATAACGACAGGTGACTGTGAATTAGGACTGAGAACGAAACAAGTACAAGAGTAAATGATAAAGTGACAATACAACAGATATGGGTTGTAGCTACGTTTCTATGTCAGTAATCGAGTCCCTATCCTCTCTCATTACACGAGCATATTCCAAAAATAATCTGTAGACAATGGATCAAAACCAGCCATCAAAAAGAAGATTTTCTAACCTGAACATATATGCGATCATATCCTCCTTTCTCCAAAACGTCTTGCTCCATTCCCGACCCGCCTTTGCAATTTTACTGGCCACATCCAAGTGTGAACCTCTCCCAGAAAGATCACCCCGGAAGAAGGTCAAGGAGTCATGCACGTCAGTATAGTCATACTTCACAGGTATATAATGCACCCATGGCTCAATTCGATCCGTAAACCTAGGACGTCACTCAAAAACAGGTAAACAGGTACGCAGAATATAAATAAGCCGCACCATTCGGGATATACTGTTGCTTTGAATATCAAAGAATTCGACGTCATTAACCGCTTGAACCGACTTGACCAGCCGTTTCCGTCAACCTGACGCAAATTGTGAGTCTGAAAGAATAGTACGTTGCAATGAGAGCCAGTTACGCACATCAAACACATACTTGTATTTTCCTGCGTTAGCAATACTCTGGGGCACTTTCCAATCATATCTCTCTACAAGCTCGTTGCAATCTCCATCACCACAAGTCAATGGATGGCCGGCAAAAGCAATATCAAACATGGCAGGATTTATGTCGGCTCTGTTCACCTTATCCCCAACACCAACCTTCTCGAATGCCGACAGACGTGCAGAAAGGACAGTTGCTGTACCGTTCAGTTCATTTGCTAAGTGCACAATCCGATCCCTTTGCGAGAGCCACCATTCCTTTGTGTGGTCATGGAGTATGCCCGTATCTGCGCCTCTCCAGAGAAGGCGATTG
>Ga0307516_10002551_pt1 | contig 24217 bp, 21 predicted proteins | sample 19_EM_MG_FD_203310 | JGI IMG/M metagenome (GOLD analysis project Ga0307516, IMG submission 203310) | Populus trichocarpa ectomycorrhiza microbial communities from riparian zone in the Pacific Northwest, United States - 19_EM | ecosystem: Host-associated > Plants > Roots > Unclassified | place...
GACGGCAGCCCCTTCGTCGAGCCTGAAGACGGCCGGCAGGGCGGTGCCTGGCTGACTTGCGTGGACTCGGTCGCGGTCCGAACACGGCTGGGCGTGATGGACGCCAACGGTATTTCCGTCGATCAAGTGCTGGCCGCGTACGCGCCGATCGGCCAAAGCACGCCGCTGGCTTCGTTGCAGGTCGGTCTGTCTACGGCGCAGGGGTATTGCGATGCAGAGCCGTGCTCGCTGTCGCGCAGCGTGTCGTGGCAAACACCGACCAAGCCGCTCTACAAGCTCGTCGATCCAAAGCAAGTCTTCAACCTTCTGGTAGGAGCCCTGCCCGGCGGCCCTGCGCCAATAGCCTCGACCCCAGAGCAGCAACTCATGGAAAAAAGTGTGCTCGACGCGGTGCTCGAGAGCGCGCTGGTCGTGCGGCCCAAGCTCAGCGCACAAGACACGAAGCGCCTCGATGAATACCTGGACTCGGTGCGCAGCGTCGAACAGCGCATCGGCAGCGCGACTGCGCCTGCTCCCACACCGAGCAGCTGTCAGGTGCCGCCCGCGCCGGTGTTCGTAGACCTCAGCGGCGGCGCACAGTTCCGTCAGAATACCGGCGGTTACGACAAAGGGGTGCACGCCGACCTGATGAACGACCTGGTGGTGATGGCGCTGCAGTGCAACCTGACGCGCGTCGTCAGCTACATGTTGGAAGACCAACGCAGCGAGTTCAGCTACGACAACGTGCCGATGCGCACGTTCACGGCGTCGACCTCGACCCCCAGCACCGGTGTCTGCGGCAACTACACCGGCGCCCAACACGGCTCACAAGACGAGTTTGCGACCATCACCTGGTGGAACGTCGGCAAAGTCGCCGACCTTTGTCGAAAGCTCGCCGCCACCGACGACGGCAACGGCAAGAGCGTGCTCGACAATTCCGTCGTCTTCCTGGGCAGCTGCACCCACGGCTCCAATCACATCTGTGCCGATCTGCCGGCGCTCTTGGTGGGTGGCGGCGGCGGCATGCTCAAGACCGACCAGCACCTGGCACTCACCAATCGGCCGCTGCGCGACCTCTACTTCACCCTGATGAAGCAGGTCTTCGGCGCGCCCATCACCGACTTCGGCGTCAACCTGACCGGCGCCGGTCTCGCGTCAATTGACGAGATTTTGGCGTAGCAGCTCGTGCTAGCGTCACCAGATGAGAACGGCTGGGAATTCGTGGAGGGGACTACTGGGTTTGGCGGCGGCGTTGTCCGGCCAGGCTCTGCTCGGTTGTAGCGATTCAGCGCACTGCGCCACGCCCGACGGCTGGACGTGCCGAGACGTCTCGCTCCCCAACTGTGTTCCTGCCGTCGGCTGTGGTCCGGTACCGGGTTGCTTCCAGAAGACGTGCGACTCGAGTCTCGACGAGCAGCACTGCGCAGCGCTCTCGCAGTGCACGTGGCTGCAAGCAACTGAGTTTGCCACGGGCGGCTGCAAGCTTAGCCTAGCGGTCGCGTGCGACGCGACCACGGAGGCGGCCTGCATCGCGGACGTGCATTGCGAATGGGGCAGCGTCTGCGACGGAACCTTGAAGCGTTGCGAGGGGCTACCCGACACCGAGTGCAACGCGAACCCGCATCCCTATTGCAAATGGGAGATCCCACCCGGCGCCCTAACCCGACTGCAGCGATCTTTCTCGGCATCGCCGGACCGCGAAGCGCTAGCGTGCGAGTAACGCTGCGTCCAGGTGCCGGGCGCTACGAAAGTCGACGTGGGGCAGCCGTGACGGCCGGCGTGCATCTACGCTAATGCAGCTGCCCCGTGCCAACGTCGGTGCACGTCCACACGGCAGTGCCCTCGGCGGAATCAGCGCTGCGCACTTCGAAGGGGCCGGCCGACGCGGTGCAATCGATGTTGTTACCTGGCACCGACAGGCTGGCGCTCAAGTTGACGCGGTAGCCTGGGCCGACTGGTAAAAGGAGCGTAAGGTGCAGCCAGCCGTCCAGGCTGCCCATTTGCGCGTCGCCGCTCAGCGCTTCGACGTTACTCCCGCTGATGGCGGCGTAGTGAGCGAGCTCGATGCTAATGCCCGCGGGCAGCGGCTCTGCGTCGAGTTGCAAGATGCCCTCACGCTGGCTGCTGTCAGGCGGCGCGTCGGCGGATACCTGGTCGCCACTGCTCACGGCCTTGCCTCCGCAGCCAACGACCAGCCAGGCCGCGACGCCGAGACCCCAAAGCTGCCTGGAAATGACGAGCGCGCTCACGCAGCCGAATGTGCTCTTGCTTGGTGCGGTGGTTGAGGCGCGGGAGTCTCGACCTGGTAACAAATGAGGGCGCCACGGCGAGCGTACGGCCGCGGCTGCTGGCCGAGTCGGCAGCGGCTTTCGGCCCGAAAGTCAGTAGCCGGGCTGGCGCGCCAGCCTATTAGCGAATAAAGGGAGCCCGCCCCCGGTTCGGGTTGGGCGAGCCATGCAGATCCGGAAAATCTTCGACCTGAATGGCCCCAACATTTGGACCAACTCGCCGGCCATCGAGGCTTGGATCGACCTCGGCCATTTCGAGGAGCTGCCGACCAACAAGCTGCCGGGCTTCACCGAACGGCTGATGGGCCACCTGCCCTCGCTGATCGAGCACCGCTGCAACATTGGCGAGCGCGGCGGCTTCTTGCAGCGCCTGCAGACCGGCACTTGGCTCGGCCATGTGCTCGAGCACGTCACGCTGGAGGTGCAGTCGCTGGCGCACGAGCCCGTCGGCTTCGGTCGCGCCCGCGAGACGCTCGAATACGGCGTGTACAAAGTGGTTGTCGCTTGTGACAACCCGCGCTTCGGCGAGCAGTGCATGCGCTCGGCGCTCGAATTTCTACTGTCGATCGTCGACGACAAGCCCTTCGATCTGGAAGCCGAGCTCAAACGGCTGCGCGTCTCCGGCGGTCAGCTCTGCCTCGGCCCCGGCACGCGCGCCATCGTCGACGCCGCGCGCGCTCGCGGCATTCCGGCAATTCGCATCCTCGACGACAGCAATTTGATCCAACTCGGCTACGGCAAGGCGCAGCGCCGGATCTGGACCGCCGAGACCGATCGCACTTCCGCGGTCGCCGAAAGCATCGCGCAAGACAAAGACATGACCCGGCGCTTGCTAGCGGCTTCGGGCGTACCGGTGCCGGCCGGGCGCGCCGTGACCGACTCGAGCGACGCCTGGGTCGCGGCGCAAGAGCTGGCCGAGCCCGTGGTGGTGAAGCCGATCGACGGCAACCATGGCCGCGCCGTCTCGATCCGACTCGACACGGAGCCGGCGATCCGAGAAGCCTACGAGCTTGCCGCCAAAGAAGGCAGCGGCGTGATCGTCGAGCGCTTCATTCCGGGCGCACAACACCGCGTGCTGGTCGTCGGCGACCAAGTCGTGGCGTCGGTAGCTGGCGAAGCCGATGTACTGAAAGGCGACGGCATATCGACCGTTTCCGAGCTGATCGCACAGGCGAATGCCGATCCGCGGCGCGGCGTCGGCCAGACCTGGGTGCTGACCAAGATCGAGCTGAACGCGATCGCGCTCGAGCTGCTGCGCCGGCAGGATCTGACGCCCGAGTCGGTACCGAAAGCCGATGCAGAGGTACTGATCCAGCACCACGGCGATCTCACCGTCGACGAAACCGATCGCGTCCACCCCGATGTAGCGGCTATGTGCGTGCTCGCAGCGCAAACCATCGGCCTCGACATCGCGGGGCTCGACGTGGTGGCCGGCGACATCGGGGTGCCGCTCGCCGAACAGGGCGGCGCCGTGATCGAGGTCAACGCCAGCCCGGGGCTCTTGGCACACATCAAGCCGCTGGCGGGTAAGCCACGCCCGGTCGGTGAGGCGATCGTCAATCAGCTGTTCGCCGCAGGTGACCGCGGAGTCGTGCCGGTGGTGGCGGTCGCTGGCACCGGCGGCCGCACGCTAGTAACCGACCTTGTGGCGCGCTGCCTCGCCGCGCAGGGCCACGTCGTCGCGCGCGCCGACAGCACCGGACTTCATCTGGGCGAGCGCGTGATCAGGCCGGGCAATGCCGCCGGCGCCACCGGCGCACGGCACGCGCTGATGAATCCGAGCGCGTCGGTGGCCGTGCTCGAAGCGACGGAGCTCTCGACCCTAGAAGAGGGCCTCGGCTTCGACCTCTGCCAAATCGCGGTCATCATCTCGACGGCTGGCGCAGAGGCGGTCGCTCGGCCCGGGGTCGAGGATCGCGCCCACGTCGACAGAGCCATCCGAGCGCCGCTCGACGTGGTGGTGCCGGAAGGCTTCGCGGTCCTGAACGCCGCCGATCCGCTCGGGCCCGAGATGGCCGCCAAGTGCAAAGGCAAGATCGTCTGGTTCGGCGGCGACCGGGACACCTCTCCAGTAAAGGAGCACGTAGAAGCCGGGGGTTCCGCCCTGGTTCGGCTCGGAAGCCAGCTGATTTGGTGGAGTGGAGGGGAGAAATCCCGCCCCCTCCGCGTATCCCAACTCACTGAATCAACGGCCCTAACTAGCGTCGAACCCTTGATGGCTGCCGCCGCCGCAGTGCTTGCGCTTGGGGTGTCGCGGTCTGCCCTAGAGACTTTTCTTAGTAATTTCAAACACTAAGCGACCGCATGGCGCGGCCGCCTGCAGGATCTGCTATGCGTCCGCCAAGTTTCGTCCCGGTCTCCCCGATGAAAATCGAATCCGTTCGCTCACTTCGCGGCCCCAACCTCTGGTCGAACCAAACGGTTTTGGAAGCGTTGGTCCGCTTCGACGGCAGCGTCGACCTAGCGCTGGCTCGCCAGGTGGCAGAGCGCGCGCTCGCCCTGCAGATCGCCGTCGGCTCGCCGGTCGCCTTCTGCGACGTGCGCCGCGTCTCCGAGCACCAGTGTCGGCTGCTCGTCCAATTCGCCGAGGAAGAGGTCGGCAAGCGCGCCCTCGAGCTGGCGCTGAGCCAGCCGCTCAGCGTTCCGGTCACCCAGGTGAGCGAGCTGCCTACACTGAAGGCACTGGCAGAAGAAGTGCGGCTCGGCCCCAGCACCGGGTCCATCGTGCGCGCCGCCGAGCGGCGAGGCATTCCGGCCAGTCGCATGACGGCAGGCGGCAGCCTGGTTCAGTTCGGCTTTGGCTCGCGCCGCCGCCGCATCTGGGCCTCCGAGACCGACCAAACCAGCGCGATCGGCGAAGCCATCGCCCAAGACAAAGATCTCACGAAGACGCTGCTGGCCACGATCGGCGTGCCGGTTCCGGAAGGCCACGTCTGCAAAACCGCCGACGAAGCCTGGGCCGCTGCGCAGGCCGTCGGCCTGCCCGTTGCGGTCAAGCCTCGCAAAGGCAACCAAGGCAAAGGCGTTTCGACGTCGCTCGACAGCAAAGAAGCGGTCGTGACGGCGCACGAGATCGCCGTGCTTCACGACGGCGAGACCATCGTCGAGCGGCACTTGCACGGCTCCGATCATCGCTTGTTGGTGGTCGGCGACCGGCTGATCGCCGCGGCTCGACGCGAGCCGCCTTCGGTCGTCGGTAACGGCCGCTCGACGATTGCCGAGCTGGTCGCGCAAGAGAACAAAAACCCGCTGCGCGGCGACGACCATTCGACCAGCCTGAGCAAGCTGCGTCTCGACGCGATCGGGCTCGAGCACTTGGCCGAGCAAGGGCTGAACGCCGACAGCGTGCTCGCCGCGGACCAAAAGGTGTCGCTGCGCCGCAACGCCAACCTGAGCACCGGTGGCAGCGCAACCGACGTCACCGACAGCGTGCACCCCGAGGTAGCAGCGCGCGCCATCGAGGCGGCGCGCATGATCGGGCTCGATGTCGCGGGCATCGACATCGTCGCGACCCGCATCGATCAGCCGCTCGAGGTGACGCGCGGCGCGATCGTCGAAGTCAACGCAGCGCCCGGGCTGCGCATGCACCTAGAGCCGTCGGTCGGCAAGGGCCGCGCGGTGGGCGAAGCCATCGTCGACATGATGTTCAAGGCCGGCGACGACGCGCGCATTCCGATCGTGGCCGTCACCGGTACGAACGGCAAGACGACCACGACGCGCTGCATCGCGCACATTCTCTCGCGCACGGGTTTGCGCGTCGGCATGACCTGCACCGACGGCATCTACGTCGAAGGGCGCCGTATCGACAGCGGCGACTGCAGCGGACCGAAGAGCGCGCGCGCGGTGCTACAGCATCCGCGGGTCGACGCCGCGGTGCTCGAGACTGCGCGCGGCGGCATCTTGCGCGAAGGCCTGGGCTTCGACCTGTGCGACGTCGCGATTGTCACCAACGTAGGCGAAGGTGACCACCTGGGCCTGAACGGCATCGACGAAGTGCGCGACTTGGCGCGCGTCAAAGCCGTGCCGGTGCGGGCCGTCTCGGCGCGCGGCGCGGCCGTGCTCAACGCCGACGATCCGCTGGTCGTCGAGATGGCCAAGCTCTGCCGCGGCACGGTCGTTTACTTCAGCCGTAACGCCGCATCGCCCGTGCTCACGCAACACCGCGCCGCCGGCGGCACCGTGGTCACGGTCATCGACGGACAGCTCGCGATCGCGCGCGGTCGGCAGGTCACTCCGGTGGCGCGCGTCGACCAACTACCGCTCACGGTGGGCGGGCGCGTCGGCTTCCAAATCGATAATTTGCTGGCCTCGGTGGCGGCCGCGCATTGGCTGGGCATCCCGGTCGACGCCATTCGGCTGGGCGTGAAGAGCTTCACCAGTGACATTGCCAGCGCGCCGGGTCGCTTCAACGTGCTGACGCACCAGGGCAGCACCATCGTGCTCGACTACGGGCACAATTCTTCCGCCCTGATTGCCCTGAACGAGGCGCTGGCGAAGTTTCCGCATAAACGCCGCAAGGTCGTGTACACGGCCGCCGGCGATCGCCGTGACTTCGACATCAAGCGTCAGGCTCAGCTGCTCGCCGGCTTCTTCGACGAGATCTACATCTACGAAGATCAGTGCACGCGCGGCCGCGCCGACGGCGAGATCATCCGGCTGATGCGCGAAGGCTTCGTCAGCTCACCGCGCAAGCCGCGCGTCCTGCAGGCCCCGGGCGAAATGGCCGCCATCGGCGCGGCCATCGCGCGCCTCGAGCCCGGCGACCTCTTGCTGTGTCAGGTCGATCAGGTCGAGGAAGCCTTGGCTTTCGTCAGCGGCATGCTCAAGCAAGCCGAGACCAGCATGCGCCCCGTGGCCCAGATGGCCGCCCATTTCGCCGCAGCCCTGATGGTCGTGCTGGGCGGCATGGGCGGCGCGTAAGCTCAACGCTTCGGCCAGATCGAGCTGACTCCGACGGTCACTGGACCCTTACCCCACAGCCCGAGAAGCCTGGCACCCCGCCTCCACCGCCGCTCGCATTGAAGCCCGTGACCATCGTTCCGTCGCACCCGGGCTGCGCCACGTAACGAGGGCAACCGTGCGGCGCGGGCACGCCTTGATTGAACACGGTCGTGACGCAGTCGGTGAGCTCGGAAACCGGCGCAGCGCACGTGGTTAGGGCAAGGTTCTGGGCACACTGCGTCGGCCCCAGTGTGGGCACTGCCACGTGTGCGGTCGGTGGCTCCCCGAACGAGCAGCCCGTGTTCAGGGTCTTACCTTCCGGCCCCACGAGCCCATCTTGGATGGGCGGAGCGCCGGGTCCGACTTCTGCGTCTTGGAACCACTGACACCAAGCGCCCCGCTCGGCATCGGTCAGCTGATTGAGCGGCGTGCCGGGGTCGAGCGTCGCTGGCAGCGCGGGCAGCCCTTGCCGCTGCAAGGTATCGCACGACCAGTTACCCGAGGTATCGTCGAAAGTATTGCAGTTGCACTGATTGCCGAGCGGATACGCGCAGATCGTTCCGTAGTGACCGAAACAGCTCGCTCCGTTCTCTGGCAGCGCAGCAGGACAGCTCGGATCGTATTGTTGAGCGTTGTAGCCGCAGTCCCAGCGCAGATCGTTTGCCGCCCACTCAACACACATGCACTCGTGGTTGCTGAACCGGCCCTGGTTCACGGTGTCGTCCATTTGATAGCTGCAACCCAAGAGCTCATTTTGGCAGCTCTGGCCTTGGGCGACAGGCGTGTCGGGACACACCGCGCCCCCGCTCAGGTTTCCGCCGCTGGCCAGCAGGCGACCCGGAGCTGCGCCGCTGTCCGAAGAAGTTCCCCCCCCTTGCGTTGGCGAGCCACCCGTGCCGCCGCTGCCCTGCGCGTCGTTGCCGACGTCTAGGTGCTTTCCGGCGCACGCGAGCGGCGTCGCCAAAAGCGTGGCCACCACCAGCCAGCGCGCTGAAGCCATTTGTCCGCTGTTTCCCCGTAACTTGATGAGCACCCTGTTCATGCCTGGGGTTTGGGACGAGCGACAGAGAACCATCACGGATTCTTTCCAACAGCCCGATCGACCGAATCTCGAAGCAAGCCTTGCGGGTAGCGGGCGCGAAACGTTTCGGCCCGCTTCGCGGCTTCAGCGCTTTGGCCTGCGGCCACCAGCGCCTTGATCGTCAGTGCGTCTCGCTCTTGCTGAAGGGGCGAAGTCGGGTACGCGCGCTCGTGAGCGCGGAGCAGCTGCAGCGTCGCCTGGGCATCGCCGTCGGCCAGCCGCGTGCGTGCTTGTTCGAGCAGCCGCAGCTCGCGATCCGAGTCGGTAGCAGCGACCGCGTCGGTCGACGACGGATGCGGAGCAGCCTTGACGTCGACGGCGGGCGGAGCAGCGGCGAGCGCCGCGGACACGACGGGCGCCACAGACAACGCGGCGACCGGGATCGGTCGCGCCAGGCTCGGCTCGGGATCGCGCGCATTGCTTGGCGCCACTCCCACAAGCGGAGCGCTGACTTTCGGTCGCTCGCGGTCCACGAGCGACGCATGGCCCCAAGCGCCGAGCACGGCGCCGAGCGGCAGCGCCAGCGCCACCGCAAAGCCGCGCGAATGCAGCCACGAAGCCTTTGCAAGCCGGGCGACGTGCGGCGCATCAGGCGCGGCGTTCGCCGCTGCGGCCGCAAACATGGCGCCGGCGAGCCGTTGCCGGAGCCTGGCCTCCGTCGCAGCGGGCATCGTCTCGAGGTCTGAGCGCAGCCGGTCCAGGAGCTGCGGCGTATCGTCGGGAGAACTGGTGTTCGACATGAATTACCTCAGACGCAAAATCAGTCGTCGTGCCGCCCGCGCAAAACTTTCGCGCGCCAGCCGCAGGCGTGAATAGGCGGTCGCGACGGGTATCTCGAGCGCCGCCGCGATCTCCGGCACCGTCGAGCCGTCGAGCTCGTGCAAGATCAGCAGGGCGCGAAGGTTGAGCGGTACGTTTCGCAGCGCCTCCTGCGCCAGGACTTGCCGCTCCTTCAGCAGCAGAAGCTCTACGGCACTTGGTGCGTCGTCGAGCGGCTCTTCGGTAGCGCTGACTTCAAGGCGATGGCGCGCGCGACGCCGGTAGTCGGACGCGACACCGAGCGCAAACACGAATAGCCAAGGCCGCAGTGGGCGCGTCGTGTCGTATTTGTCCCAGCTCCGGAAAACGGCCACGAAGGTGTCGTGTGTCAGATCTTCGAGGTCCGCGCGGGCGACGCCGAGCCGGCGTAGCGTGTTCCAAATGTAGTTGCCGTGCTCGTCGAAGACCTGCGCCGGATCGGGCACGGCAGCCTCCAGCGGTGGATCGGCCACACTTGGCCCGGGCAGCTCCTGGTCGAGGACTATCGCGTCGTGCGTCATGGCAAACAGCTGCCGAGTGGGATTTGGGGCGTGCCCGCCAAACCATCACAAAAAATGCGTATCTAGCCCGAGCACCCCTCCAGCACTGACCGGCCACGCCGTCCAAACGTCGGCGTTGGAGAGGCGAGCCGTGTTGCGGGACAGGTTGACGAGCCCCTCGAGCCCCAGCGTGAGGCCAAGCCCAGCCTGGAGCGGTTTTCTCCAGAGCAGCCGGGGGCCCAGGCCGACGAACAAGCCGGTACTGGCTTTGGGCTCGGCGACCGCGGAGCTGGTCAGGCGTTGCGCCGCAACGAATGCGACCAGACACCCCGAAAACTCGCGCAGGGCCTCGCCGCAAAGCGCCGCGCCCGGCCCCAGCAAAGAGCCCGAAAGCCGCCCGCTTTGCCCTACGTTGCGCCCGACGAACGACTCTAGCCCCCGACCTTCCAGCGAAACGGCCAGCCGCGAGACACGAAAACCCAGGTAGCCGAGTCCGCCTAGGCCAAACCCCGGCAGCGCTCCGCTGCTGCTCGCCAGCGCGGCGCCAGCGAAGAAATGGCCGTCTTGTTGCGCGCCCCGTGCAGCTGGGGCGTCGCGCGGCGGAGTCGGAGGCGCGGCAGCGGATGCAGCGGGCTCGCGGGGCGGCGCAGCCGCGGGCTCCTGGCGCGGCGCAGCCGCGGGCAAGGCCGGCGGCTGACTTGCGCGCTCTGGATCGATCGCCAGGCTGATCGACAGTGCCATCGCGCGCGCCAGCTCCGCACAGCGCTCGGGCCGTGAGGTCATGCTGCGCTGTCCGCTCGTCAGCCCCTGGGCATCGACCAGCTCGACATTGCCGTGAAGCGCGCCCTGCTGGGCGTCGATGCGCGCCACCACCACGCGGCTCGCTTGCGGGCTGAACGGGTCGTAGCCGAGCCGCGCCATGACCCACAATCGCAAGTCGACCTCTGCCGGGCAAGTCTCGGCAGAGGCGCTCCGCACGTACACCAGTCGCGCCCGCTCTTCAGCGTGCGCAGTCGCCGCAGGCCAAGCCAACCCGACGGCGACGACAAGCAGGCCACGCACCAACCATCCGAGCTCCACCCCCGCGACGATACTCTGTCGCCCCCGCTCGGAGTAGCCCGTTGCAAAGCCAAGCTGTCAAGGCAGCCGCAGCAGCAGAATCTGCTTCAGGCCCTTGCGATCGTGAAGGGGCAGCGCGAGCGAGATTTCGTAGCGGCCGGCGCGCTTGGCCTCGGCGACCACGGGGCAGTGACTCACCAGGGCTCGTTCCGCTAGCTGACGGCCGGGGGCATCAGCGATGGACTCGCCTGCCACCGAACCGGGGCCGCTCCAGTCGAACAGCATGGCGGCGCCAAGCTCGCCGGCGCGCGGATGATAGATTTCGGCGCCGCCAAGAAACGAATGCTGCTCGGCGCCGAACAGCCCCAGCACCTGCACGACTTTGCGCTCGCCGTAAATGGGCAAGCCGATGCCGTGCTTCAGGCCACAGCGCGCCGCCAGCCCCGCGCGCACGAATGCGTTCGACAGGCGCACGTCGGCCATCACCTGCGCTTCGCCGCTGAGCCAAGTCAGGCCCGGCAAGCCGGTGCCGCGCGGAAACTGAATCAGCGGGCTGAAGCGCTCGAGCTCCGCGCAGTGCACGTAGTAACCGCCGCCGTGGCGCAAGACGTCCAGCTCGTCGAGCGCGTCCCAAACTTCGAGACAGCTCGGGGCTTCGCTGCGATTGCTGAGCAGAAAGCACACGACGGCGATCAGCCGCCGGCCATCGAACAACGGACAGCCGAGCACGGCGTCCACGCTGTCGAGGGCCGCAAGCTCGGCAGCCGTGAGCGAGCTTGCCAAGTCTTTCCAGAGCAACACCTTGCCGCTCGCCCAGACCGCGCCCGGAAGTCCCTCGCCGTAGCTGAACGCCAAGCGGCCTCTGGCCGCCCCAAGCTCGGTGTTGCCACGGTAAGCCCCCATCCCGACCGCCATGACCTCACCTTGAGGCAGCCAAACCTCGACGGCTTGCACTAAGGATTTATCGCGGGTCATGGGGACGCTTCGAAAACTCGGGCAGCCTGACTTTCGCCCCGGCCGCGAGTCCGCCCCGTTACGCGGCCGTTACGGGGCCTGATCAAAGTCGGGCGGCGCCCTGCTCGCTGCGATAGCCCCGCAGCGGCCGGCGCGCACCGGCTTGGCAGCATTCACGCAAAAAAGGCGCGAATTTCCTCGGCGCGCGCGCGGGCGTCCGCTCGCCCAATCGCGATCAGCTCGTGCGCAAAGCCGCCGTCGAACAGCATGTAGGAGGCCCAATCGGCTTCGGCTTCGGGCGCGTCGCGTGAGACACGCTCGAGCAGAAACCGCGCGATAGGCTTCAAGTCCTTTAGCTTGAGCGAACCGCGGATGTACTCGGCGGCGAGCCGCCCGAGATCGCGCGACGGCGTGAACGTCAGCGTCTTCAGGCGACGGTACGACGTGCCGCGGTGGCGCACCCAGACGCGATGAAAGCGCTCGAGATCGGCCGGCGACAACGTCTCTTCGAGCACTTCCATCATTTGATTGAGACGATCGAGCACCTGCAGATCGTATTGCACCGGGTCGAGCAAGAGTGCGTTCAGCAGCTTGCCGACCAGGAAGATCGGGCTGAGGTTCTGCATCTCGGCGTGATCGGCAGCTTCTACCGCCGCGACCTCGCGCACCGAGCGTTGGTGGCGCACTGAAATCACGACCAGGCGTTCCGCCCCGGCGCGTATGGCTGGCGAGATCGGCGTGTTGAAGCGCAGGCCGCCGTCGCAGTAGTAGTGCTCGCCCAGTTTGCGCGTCGGGAACAGCAGTGGAATGGCCGCTGACGCCAGCACGTGGTCGGCGGTGATGCGCTCGAACGCGGTAATGCGTCGCTCGTCGCGCGTGTCGGCGATGTGCACGCCAGGCGCACCCTCGGTAAACACCGTGGTGCGACCCGACACGACGTGCAGCGCCGCGACCATCACCGCGCGCACGATACCGGCGTCGACGTTGCGATGCAGGCGCTCCCAATCCACGGTGCGGCGTACCAGCACCTCCACGGCGCGCGTGTCGAGTAGCGACTTGCCCAGCATGCTCGACTTGGCAAAGCGCCGAAACGCGTCCGGCAGCGGCGCGAGTCCCAGCATGCGTACGCGCGCGTGGTCGTCGAGGCGCAAGCTCTGCCAGGTATCCGCCAGGCGCTCGACCCGGTGGTCGTGCGCATCCGCATTGGCGGCGAAGTAGGCGGCGTTGATGGCGCCGACCGAGGTGCCGGCCAAAATGTCGAACAGCGCGGGACTGCTGGGCTCGGCGTCCATGACCTCGGCCATGCCGGCGACGACGCCCACTTCGTACGCGCCACGCATGCCGCCCCCGGAGAGCACCAAAGCCGTCGGCGGCCGGGTAGCAGGCATCGAGCGAATTGTGCCCCGATCTTCTGTCACAAGTCCAAAACCAGGCCTTACGCCTTTCCAACGGCGGCGAGCACTGCGACAATTGGCTCGAATGAGCGCGGTAAAAGCCCCTGCTGCACCCACCCAAGCCGCCTTGACGCTCAAAGCGGCCGGCCGTACCGACATCGGTAAGCGACGCCAGCACAACGAGGACGTCGTGCTGGTGCGCGAAGATTTGGGTCTGTTCGTGGTGGCCGACGGCGCGGGGGGACACAACGCCGGCGAGGTCGCCAGCGCCCTGGCGGCTCGTTCGATGGAGAACTATTTCGGCGCCACGATTCGCGTGACCCATGAGCAGCCGGAGTTCAACCGGCTGGGCATGCCGAACGGAGCCCGGCGGCTGTCTTCGGCCGTGCACAAGGCCAATCGCGACGTGGTCGAGATAGCGCGCACCTCGCCGCGCCACCGCGGCATGGGCACCACGGTCGTGGCCAGTTGTTTCTCGCCGCGCTCGGGTTTGATGCACGTGGCCCACGTCGGCGACAGCCGTTGCTACCGCATGCGCGACGGAGATTTCGAGCTGCTCACTCAAGATCATTCGCTGTTGACCGACGTCCTCGAGCAGCGCCCAGAGCTCGACGACGAGATGCTGTCGCGGCTGCCGAAAAACATCGTCACGCGCGCTATCGGCCTCGACGGCCAACTGCGCGTGTCGATCCGCTCGTTCTCCGTCGTCGAAGGCGACCGCTACCTGCTCTGCTCCGACGGCCTGAGCGGCCCCGTCCCCGCCACGGAAATGGCCGAAATTTTGGCCAGACCGGAGCCACCGAGCGCCGTCGTCGATGCGCTGGTTGCCCTCGCCAACAGAAAGAGCGGGCCCGACAACATCGCCGCGTTGATCATCGACTGCAAAGGCGGGCACAAGACCGCGCTGCCCGCCGACAGCGTGCCGCCGCCGCCACCCGAAGTGCTGGCCATGCTGGCCGAGGCCGAAGAAGCGATGGCAGAGCCGGAGCTGTTGATTTTGGGCATTCAAGACTTGGACGTCGCCGACGCGGTGAGCGCGAGCGACGACCTGCTCAAAGCTATCGAGGATTTACTTGGACACCGCTGAAGTCGCCCCCGCCGTAACGCTGCACAATCCGCCCGTGACCTATCCGGACCTGCCGCCCGTGGGCGGCCGTGTCGGGCCGGAGCCGGAAGACTTTCTGGTCGACGAGGTGCCGGCCTACGCGGCGAGCGGCAAGGGCGAGCACCAGTACGTCCACGTCAGGAAACGCCTGCTGACGACGCCCGAGCTGGTGCGGAGGCTGGCCAAAGCCTGCGGCGTGAACGAGCGCGACGTCGGCTACGCGGGCATGAAGGACAAGTACGCGGTCACCAGCCAGTGGCTGTCGCTGAACACGAAAACCGCCATTTCTCCGGAGCTAGATCTGGGACAGGGCATCGAAATTTTGGCGGTAACGCGCCACGACAACAAGCTTCGCACGGGGCATCTGCTCGGCAATCGCTTCGGCATCACGCTGGTCGGCGTGCATCCCGATGGTTTGGCACGCGCCGAAGCGATCGTGGCCAAGCTGCGCATCGAAGGACTACCGAACTACTTTGGCGCGCAGCGCTTCGGTCACGGCGGACGCAACTTGCCAGACGCGCTGACGTGGCTTGCGCACGGCGCACGCGGTCGCGGTCGCTTCGAGCAAAAGCTGTTTCCAAGCGTGGTGCAGTCCGAGCTGTTCAATCGTTACCTCACGGCGCGCCTCGCGCTCGACCGCACGCAGCTCATCGCCGGAGAAGTGGTGCGGCTCGAAGGCGCTGGCGCCATGTTCCGCGTCGACGACGTAGCGACGGAACAGCCCCGCTTTGCCGCGCGCGACTTGCACCTGACCGGTCCGATGCTCGGGCCAAAGATGCGCCCGGCCGCGGCCGATGGCCTGGCACTCGAGCAGCGCATCACGGCCGAGCTCGGGCTCGACGAAGCGGCCCTCGGCGCCCTCGGCCGGCAAGCACCCGGAGCACGCCGTGATCTGTTCGCGCCGCTCAACGACCTTTCTATCGAAGAAGTCGCCGGGCGGAGCGAGCCGGCGCTCCGCCTGTCCTTCACTCTTCCAGCCGGCGGCTACGCCACCGAAGTGCTGCGCCAGCTCACGCACGAGCCATTCCTGAGTGCTTCGGGCCACGCCAAGGCGCCGCCCAGCGAGTCCTCGACGGACGACGAATAGGCCGCTTATACTCGCGGCCATGAGTGGGAATAGCGCCAGCGTCGTTCAGGGCTTGTCGGGCCCAAAGCTCGAAGCTTTGGTGGAAATGATGTTCTTGGCGGCTTCTGCCGACGGCGACTTCAGCGACGTCGAGCGCCAGCATTTCCTGCAAAGCTTGGAGTCGCTAACCGACGGACGCCTCAGCAAGGCTGCGCTCGAAGCCTTGCTCGACAAAGCCAAGCAAGACTTGCAGGCCAGCAGCCGAGAGGCGCGCCTGAGCGCCGTGAAAGAGCGCCTGCCGGAGCCGGGCGCGCGCAAGGTGGCGCTGTCGCTGGCGATTCAGGTGACGGCGGCCGACGGCATCATCCGCACCAGCGAGCGCGAGCTGATTCTGGAGACGGCCGAAGCCCTGGAAATCGATCGCGACGAAGCCGCTGATCTCGTGATCAAGCTGTCCCCCAAGTAACTTATACAAGCCGGTTTGTTGGCTCGGCGGGCTCGGGCTTGCCAAAATTCGCAGCCTGATGCCGACGCTGCGTGCGCTGTTCACCATGCTGCTGCTCGGAGCCCTGCTTTCGGGCTGCGCGCACGAGGCTTTCGAGGCCCAAGCGCCCGCGCCCGGCTGGGCCGCGGGTTGGGTACTGCCGGCCAACAGCAGCTACGAGTTTCCGCCCAAGACGTTGCCGCGCAAGACGACAGACCCGGCGACGTTCCCCGCGCATCCGACTCGCGGCAACGTCCCGACGCCCGCTACTGTCGTGCTCTCACCGCTGCGTTTCGCGGCAGCGCCGGGGGTGCCGACCTATGCCGACGGCCGCCCACGTCCCCTGGCACCGGAGCTGATCGCCGCCGAATTTCCGAGCGGAGACGAATGCTTGTCCGACCTGCGCTCGTCGGGCACCGCCTTTCAGGTCGTCTCGGAGAAGCGCGGCGTGGCAACGCCGGTCGCTATCGAAGCGCCCATCGGTGGCGTGCGCTACTGGACGCTCGGTGCCGGACCGATGGTGTCCGATTGCAGGTTGGCGCTCGCACTCTCGAAGGTGGCGCCCGAGCTGCGCGCGCTGGGCATCTCCGGCATGCGATTTTCGGGGGCGTACTCGTACCGCATGGCAAAGGTCGGGCGCCTGAGCCTGCACGCCTACGGCCTGGCCATCGACGTCCACGAAGTCATCGCCGACGGCAAGAGCTACGTGGTCGCGCGCGACTTCGCCAAGGGTCTGCCCAACGGCTGCGCCGTGGAAGCGCCGCTGCTCAATCGCTTGGCGTGCCGCCTGGCGCAGCTGCGGCTGTTTCAGGAGCTGCTCACGCCCGACAGCAACGCCGACCACCACGACCACCTGCACATCGCGATCGCGCGCGCGCCCGAGTGATCCAATAGTATCATTTGATACTATCGCCTTCCGGACCCGCGCCGCGTCCAAGCTCGACTCAAGGCTCGAACAGCCGAGTCATGTCGGAGGCGGCGAGCAAAAGTTGCACCGCCTCGCCAAGCCCTTCTGCGTCTTCTTGATCGAAGCGACCAGGCTCGGGGCTGTCGAGATCGAGCACGCCGATCAGGCTCCCAGCTTTGAGTAGCGGAACCACAATCTCGGAACGCGAGGCGGCGTCGCAGGCAATGTGGCCAGGAAATGCGTGGACGTCGGGGACCACGACGGTCTCGCGCTTCTGGGCGGCCGTGCCGCACACGCCGCGCCCGAGCGCGATCCGCACGCACGCTACCTTGCCCTGAAATGGGCCAAGCACCAGCTCCGTGCCGCGCAAGAAATAGCAGCCGACCCAGTTGAGCGCCGGCAGCGCTTCGTAAAGCAGCGCGGACAGGTTCGCCGCGTTGGCCAGGCCGTCGGCTTCGTCCGCGAACAGCGCCGCCAGTTGCGAGTTGAGCTCTGCGTAGAGCTGAGCCTTCGAGGCAGCGTCCGACTGTTTGACGACGAACATAGCCTCACAGCTTAGTCCGATTCGTCACGCTTTCGAGGTCGCGTCAGCGCGGCAAGGCGAAGTGGCGCGCCAGCAAGGCGCGGGTGAACGACGGACGCAGGTAAAAGCCTTTCGGCAGCGCCGCGAACGGCGCGCCTTCGGCGTCGAAGCCGACGCGCCGGGCACGAGAATGCGCGGCCTTCGGTCGAATTTGCAGAAACTGGCCCAAGTGCCCGGTCAACGCTTCGACCTGGCCACGGCCAATGAAGCCACTCAGCTCCTCCCAGTCCGCGCGCAGCACCGCCTCGTCCTCCGGCGTCAGGCTGTACAGCAGCGCTTGGCCAATCCGTCGCTCGGCGACTGGGATGTCGCGCTGGCCGTCGACGGGCACCCACAGCACCTTGTCTAGCTTGCGGCGCACGCGCGAATCCGCCCACTCTACCTGGCCAATTTCGGTCAGCGGAATCGTGCACACGAACGTCGATTCTACGGGCACGCCTGCGCGATCGACCGGCAGCGTCTTGAGCTCGATGGCAAGCTCGGGAAAATCGGGGACGGCGCGCGAACCGGCGCTGGCACCGAGCGCCCGCTCCAAAAGGCCGCCCACGAAGCCCTTGGCGCGGCGCAAGTCCGGCGGCGTCGGCAGCTGGAATCGCGCAGCCAACTGCGCAAGCGTCAGGCCGGCAAGCTCCGCCGCACGCTCGAGCAGCTCTGCTTCGTCGCTGGGTGGCTTGGGGCTGGGGCTCGCGGAGCCGGCGGCCGGAAGCCTCACGCAGGCGCCCGGTAGCGGGCCACGAGTAGCGCGATGTCGTCGTGCTGCTCGTCCATGAACTCGGTAACGGCCGCGCACAACCCGTCGCGGATTTGCGCCGCCGGCTCTTTGCCCAAGCGCGACAGCTGGTGAGACAAGCGTTCGATACCGAACTGTTCGCCCTGAGCGTTCTGCGCCTCTATCACTCCGTCAGTATATAGGACGAGCACGTCAGCGTCGCGCAGCCGATATTGCGAGTCCTGGGTGGCTTCGTCGATGTCTTTGGTGGCGCCCACCCAGGTGCCAAGCGTGGGCACCAGCTCGACCTCGCCCGTGTCGGCGTGCAAAACCAGCATATCTTCGTGCGCACCGGCGAAAGTCAGCCGGCCGTCTTCGGTGTAACTGATCAAACTGAGCGTGGCGTGCTCGTCTTGCTGCAGGCGCTCGCGCACATTTTCGTATAAAACCGCGTTCACGACGCGTAGCACGTCACGCGGCTTCGCCTGCGGATCGCTGTGCACCAGCGCGGACACGATGCTCTGCAGCATCATCATCACCAGCCCCGGCCGCAGCCCATGCCCCGCGACGTCGCCGATACCGATCCAGCAGCCATACGGCGTCGGCAAAACGTCGTAGTAGTCGCCGCCCACTTCCGTGGCCGGCAACATGGTCGCGGCAACTTCGAGCCCGCGCACCGCCAAATCGCGCGGCAAAATCGAGGTTTGAATGCGTTTGGCGATCGACAGCTCCGACTCGAGCCGTTGCTTTTCGGCTTTCTCGCGCCGGGCGGCTTCGTCCGCCACGCGCCGCATCAGCTCGGCGCCGTGCAGCGCCGCGCTCACCAGCTCACGCAAGAGCTCGTAAACGACGCGCCGTCGCGGCCCCAGCTCGAACAGCGCGAAGCCAAGCTGCGTGTTTTCGAAGAACAACGGCTCGACCACCATCGCACGGCGCCGCTCTTCCAACATGTTCGGCGGCGCCAGCGTGGCCGTCTCGAAAGTCAGCCCGCCGGGCGGCAAATCGAGCAGCCTGCCGCGGTCGTAGGCCACAATCAACTTCGAGAGCGGCGGAGGACTGCCCCAGCCTTCGTAAAGCGATACGAAGCAGCTGCGAATGCCGAGCGCCGGCAGACGGTCGGCGATCGAGCGCGGCAGGCTCTCCACGTCGAACGACGTGATCAGCGACTCGCTGGTATCGGTCAAAATGCTGGCAGAGCGTTCGGCCTCGGTGCGTAGCGCGCGTTGCTCGCGGTCGATGGCGTCGCCGACCAAGACGCGCAGGCGCTGCCAAATGTCTTCCAGCCGCATCCAGCGCCGCGCATCGCCGCGCACGAGCGGCAGCAGCTTGCTGCGCATGATCGACAGCGTCATCTGCCACGCGACGACATCTCCGCCGACCTCGATGGTACCCGACAGCACCTGGTCGAGTCGTTCGATCAGCCGCCGATCGGAGACGTGATCGAGCGCTTCGCCCAGCGCGTCGAGCAGCGGGCCCTCGAAACCGTTCTCTACGTTGGCGCGAGCGCGCTTGACGGAGCTGACCAGCTCTCGGCCCAGCTCGGGGCGCAGCCGCTCGAACGCTTCGCGAAACGGCTCTGCTAGCGTGCTGAGCGAGGGCGGCGCGTCCGAGGGCGCGCCGTCCGACAAGCAACCGCAAGAGCGGCGCCGCACCAGACGTGAGCCGAGCACCATGCGCTCGGGTGTCTGTTTGCCGTCCAAGATTGCGTTCAGCATGTCGAGGGCGTGCGACGCCAGCTCGAAATAGGGCTGGCGCACGGTGCTGAGCGTCGGCGTCGCGCCGCGCGCTTCTTCGGCGTCGTCGAAGCCGATCACCGCGACCTGGTGCGGAACGCTAATGTCGCGCTCGCGCAGCACCTCGAGCGCGCCCAGCGTCGAAAGGTCGTTGGCGCCCACCACCCCGTCGAAATTGAGCTCGCGGTCCATGAATTCGCGCATGGCCCGCTTGCCCACCTCTTTGGAGAATTCGCCATGCAGCACGAGCGCGGGGTCGTAGCTGAGCCCGAAATCGCGCAGCGCGTCCGAGTAGGCTTGAAAACGCGTCTGCGCTTCTTGATTTTCCGCCGGACCGCGCAGAAACACCAAACGACGGCGCCCGTGCCCGCTGATCAAGTGCACGACCGCCTCGCGCATGCCGGCAGCGTTATCGGCGACCACCACCGGCACACCCGTCGCCACGTGCCCCACCGTCACCTTCGGCAAGGTCGCGAAGCGCGCCAAGAACGACTCGATCACTTCGACCGAGGCGCTCAGGCTGAGCACGACGATGGCGTCGAGCGCCCGCTCGGTGACGAGGTCGTAGCAACGGTTGCGCGACAGCTCGTGACCGGCCAGCGAATGCAGGGCACCACCGGCGAAGCAATACAAGTCGACGTCGCGCGTGCGCGCCTCGTGCTCGAACGCCGTCACGACCATGCCGGCGTACTCGTTGTAGAGCGCGTCCAGCAATAGGCCGACACGACGACGCGTACGAGGCGCCGCCGCCAGGCTCACTCCATGCTCAGCCTTCACGCCCAGCGAGCATACAGGTTGCCCAAACGTTCGTCACATCCGATGAGGCCGTCCTGCGACGATGCTGATATACGGGAGTGCCGTTATTTGTCGCGATAGGTAACTTGGCCGATGAAGTCGCCTTTGCCGACATCGACGCCGTTGTGCCGTAAAATCGCGTACGTCATACAGGCGTGGAAGTAGACATTGGGCAGCTGGCGCTCGACCAGGTAGTCGGCGCCGGTCATGCCCTTGCCCTCGGGGAAGAAGGGCAACGAGATCAGCCGCTCGGCAGCGCCGTCGAAGTCGGCCGGCTTGAAGGTGTCGAGGTAGGCAATGACCGAGTGCAGCCGCTTGCGCAGCTCGTCGAACGATTGCTCGGTGTCGGGGTGCTTCGGCGGCTCTTTCGTGGTCAAGCGCGCCGCTGTGAGCTTGCATTGGTCACACACGGACTGAATTTGCCGCACGAGCGCGAACTGGTCGGGGGCCAGCCGGGCAACGAGCAGGGTGTTGGGGTCGAACTTCTTGCCTTCCGCGAAGGCAACGGTCTTATCGAGCCAGCGCTCGACGTTTTGGAGGATGCGTTTGAATTGCGGGACGGTGGCAGCGTAGAGGTTCATGGAATTCTCCGGGCGGTTGGTCCTAACGCCCCCGTTTGGCAAGCGGAAGTGGCCCTGCCCCGGATTTGGCGCAATCAGCCGGCTGGGCTACGGTCGGTCGGTGCGTGCCCTGGCGCTGGCCTGCTTTTCCGTTCCACTGCTCGTGAGCTGCGCTCGGGCAGAGCCGTCGGCCCAAGCCAGTCAGGCGGCGCGCGCGTCCGCAAGGATAGTGCCAGTGTCTGCGGGCGGCGCGCAGGGGGACCGGGAGCCGCATCCGAATCCGAGCTCGAGTCCGAGCCCGAGCCCAGAGCCGAGCCCAAAGTCGGGGTCCCAGTCGGAAGCGGCACCGCGCGTTTATGCCAAGACCCGCTTCGTCTGGATCAGGCCCGAGCCAGATGCCTCGAAGCAATGGATTGGCTATTTGTGGACCGGCGAATCGGCGAAACTTGCGACAGGCAAGGTCGTTTATGGGCCCGGCTGCATGTATTGGTACGCCGTCGAGCCGGTCGGCTTCGTGTGCGTCGACGGCCTGCGCGCCACGCTCGACCCGAGCGACCCAGGCTACGTCGCGGCCCAAAAATACGCCGCAAATCTCAGCTCGGCCTGGCCGCACCAATACGGCGAAGCCAAAAAGCTCACGCGCCAGTACACGCTCGAAGGCTCGCCGCTCACCTTCCCCAACCTGCCGAGCAGCGTGCACGACCAGCGCACCGAGCTGCGCAGCGGCTCGACGGTCGCGTTCGTCTCCGAAGTGCACGTCGGCGACCACGACTACCTGCTCGGCGCCGATCTCAGCTACTTCGCCAAAGACCTCGTCACGCCCTACCCACATCATGAGTTTCAGGGCCTCGATCTTGGCGGCGACGTGAAGCTGCCGCTCGCGCTCTTCCGCGGCAAAGATCGCCCAAAGCTGAAACGCGACGGCGACCTGTTCAGCGAAACCGGTGAGGTGTTCGCGCGCCTTTCGCATGTCGCGCTCAGCGGCAAGACCGCCGAAGTTGCCGGCGAGCGCTACCTGGAAACCAACGAAGGCCCGTGGATACGTGCCAAAGACGCGGTCGTGCCGACGCCTAGCGACACACCGCCGTGGGGCACCGCAACGCCGAAAGGCCGCGCCACCTGGATCGAAGTCTCGGTCATGGGTGGCTGGCTGATCGCCTACGAAAACAACACGCCCGTCTTCACCACGCTCGTCTCGCCCGGCCGCGGCGGCCCCGCCAAACCCGACGAAGATCCGATCGCCGAAGCGCGCACGCCGCTCGGCATCTTCCCCATCTCCGGCAAATTCGCGACCGCGACCATGGAAGCGCCCGGCAATCTGATCCACTCGTCCGTGCCCTGGACGCAAAACTTCTCGGGTCCGCACGCGCTGCACGCCGCCTACTGGCACGACGACTGGGGCGATCCCAAAAGCGGCGGCTGCATCAACGTCTCGCCGCTCGACGGCAAAAAATTGTTCGAGTGGACGGAGCCCAAGCTGCCCGAAGGCTGGCACGGCGTGCGCTGGATGCCCTGGCGCGGGCCGGCGACGATCATGGTCGTGCACCGCTAGGGACCGGATGCCCACCCCACCGTCCGTGCTCGCCCTGCGGGCTGCGCGCGGGCGGCCCCTCCCAAACGCGAGCTTCGCTCGCGCGGGAGGGGAACCGCCGTTCGCCTGGGGCTGGCGCGCTCCGCTCGTGGTATGTCCTTGGTATGACCAAGAAGATCGCCATCAGTCCTAGTCTGGACCAGCAATCCTAGCGACATGACGACGTACCAAGTCGACGCTGACTTCATTCGCAAGCTCTAAGCGAAAAGCCTCGCCCTGCGCGGCGATTCGCGCGAGGCTCGACGTCGATGATTCGCGCTTGCTCGCTGCCCGTAGGTCTGCTTTTGGCGCTGGCGCTCGGCGGTTGTCCGGGTGGCGGTGCCGCGAAGAAGGCGCCCGAGCCGTGCAAAGAGCTCGGGCAACAATGTGAGTTTGCGCCGGGCAAGCTCGGGGCTTGCTCATACAAGACGAATTGTCAGGGCGCAGGCTGCCTGTATTGCCAGTCGCAGCATTGACGAGCCGCTTGCCGACGCGGAAAAGCGCGCAACCCAATCGGGGCATGACCGAAGGGAGGTCATGGGCGATTCCGGCAGCGGCAGTGGGACGCGGGGCGCGCTTGCCACCGCAGCAGACGACGGTATGATTGGCGGTATGACCAGCGCCAAGGTCGCCATCAGTCTGCCAAAGGAAGTGCTGGCACGCGCACGGGCGGCGGTCCGCCGTGGCGACGCGCCGTCGCTCAGCGCCTACATAGCCAACGCACTGGCAGAGAAGACGAGCGAGGACGACATCATGCAAATGCTGAGCGAGATGCTCGAGGAGACGGGCGGCCAATTGACGGCCGAAGAGAGTCGCTGGGCTGACGGCGTGCTCGGCATCACGAAGAAGCGGCATCCGAAGCCAAAGCATTTGAAATGAGAGGGCTCACGTTGGATGCGGGCGCGCTCATCGGGTTCGACCGGAAAGATCGCCGGGCGGTTGCTCTCGTAACACGCGCACAGCAGAACAAGGTTCCGCTTGCGATTCCGGCCGGAGTCGTCGGGCAGGCTTGGCGCGATGGCCGCAAGCAAGCTCGCCTGGCCAAGTTGCTCCGCGCGCCAGGCATAGAGATTGAGCCGCTCGATGCTCAGCGCGCGCGTGAAGCCGGACAGCTATGCGGCGTCCGCGGCACTTCGGACATCATCGATGCTTCGGTCGTGCTGTGTGCGAGGCGACGCGGTCAGAGAATCGTGACCTCGGACGCCGCGGACATGCGGCGACTCGACCCGTCTGTTGAAGTCGAAGAGCTCTAACGGCACGCTCCAGCCGGGCGGGCCCTCGGCTGAAAACGGGCACCGCGAACAAGAGCGCTGAAGGTTTTTCGGGCCTCACCACCTTCTCGGCTGGAGGCCGGCCGACGAAGTCGCCAAAGTCGCAAGGGTTTTGGCTCGGGCGGACACGCTAAACATGTGGGTCATGGGATTGGGATGCGGGTCGTAGCCAGCAAGGCGCAGCGCCGGGTCGCCTTCGGGGCGCTGCTGCTGCCGCTCTTGCTCGGCAGTTTGGCGGGCTGCGGAGAAACCAAGCACAGGTCGGCGGGCGAAAGCCCAAGCGGCGTGGCCGGTAGCAGCGGCGCAGCTGGCGGCGCCATGGGTGGCAGCAGCGGGGTGAAGGTGGGCGGGCCGGCAGGTGAAGGGGGCGAAGGCGGCGAGCTCGAAGCCGTGCCCAGCACGATGCATCGGCTGAGCAACTCCGAATACGAGGCGACGGT
>Ga0307516_10002552_pt1 | contig 24210 bp, 17 predicted proteins | sample 19_EM_MG_FD_203310 | JGI IMG/M metagenome (GOLD analysis project Ga0307516, IMG submission 203310) | Populus trichocarpa ectomycorrhiza microbial communities from riparian zone in the Pacific Northwest, United States - 19_EM | ecosystem: Host-associated > Plants > Roots > Unclassified | place...
CGAGTTCAAGACCTGGCACCGGCGGTGTTGCAGCGGCCACCGTCTCATCGCTCGGTCAAATGGGTTGTCAGGTGCTTTCTTTGCTTACTTTCTTTGCACCAGCAAAGAAAGTGAGTCGCCGGCCGGGCGAACTCCGGCGGGCTCTACCAAAGTAGAAGAAACCAACGCGCGAATAGCGGCACAGCCCAAGGCACACCCATGAACATGAACGACCCCAACCGCCACCACGCCTTCCCACGCGTCCCCTTCATGCAACTGCTAGGCATACACCGCGAGTTCTCAAGCGACGGCCGCGCCCGCCTGGTGGTCGACACCCGCCCCGAGCTGGAGAACCTGATCCATGCCATGCACGGCGGCGTGGTCGCCACGCTGGTGGACGTGGTGATGGCCAGCGCCGCTGTCTCCAAGATCGGCTTCGCGCGCACCGCCGTCACGCTGAACCTCACCACCAGCTACCTCCAACCCGGCCGCGGCCGGCTCACCGCCGACGGCGAGGTGCTTGACACCCATGACGACGAGATCGTGCAATGCCAGGCCATCGTCACCGACGAAAGCGGACAGGTCATCGCCCGCGCCGCCGGCTCCTTCCGCTACCTGGAGCACCGCCCATGAAAACCCTCCACTACGAAGTGGGCGAGCAAGTCGCCACGCTGACGCTGGACCACCCCGCCACCCGCAATGCCCTGAGCCCGCCCATGCGCGAGGAGCTGGCCGAGGTGATGCTCGGCATCAAGCAGGACCGCAGCATCCGCGCGCTGGTGATCACCGGCGCCGGCGGGCATTTCTGCTCGGGCGGCGACCTGCGCAACATCGCCTCCGCGGGGCTCGACAACCAGGGCTGGCGCGAGCGCATGCACCACCTGCACCACTGGCTGCAAGACCTCCTCACGCTCGACCGCCCGGTGGTGGCCGCGGTGGACGGTGCCGCCTTCGGTGCCGGCTTTGGCCTGGCGCTGGCGGCCGACTTCGTGATCGCCACGCCGCGCGCACGCTTTTGCGTGTCGTTCCTGCGCATGGGGCTGGTGCCCGACTGCGGCTTGTTCTACACGCTGCCGCGCATCGTGGGCCCGCAGCGCGCCAAGGAGCTGATGCTGTCGGCGCGCGAGCTGGGTGCCGAAGAGGCGCTGCGCCTGGGCATTGCGATGGAACTGCATGAGCCCGAGCAACTGCAAGCCCGTGCCCAGGCCCTGGCCGCGAGCTTTGTGCAGGCCTCGCCCGTGGCGGTGAGCCTGATCAAGCGCGCGGTGGCAGCGGGTGGTGACCTCGCCGCGCAGCTGGAACATGAAGCCAACGCCCAGGCACTGGCCATGGGCACGCAGACCCATCGCGACGCGGTGCAGGATTTCCTTGCCAAGCGCCCCGCAAAGTTCCAGTGGCCGGCCTGAGCCACACCCCCACCCGACCCACCCCGTCCTCAATCCCCCAGGAGAAAACAATGACTGCAATGCTCGAAGGCAAGGTGATGGTCGTCACCGGTGCCGGTGGCGGCATCGGCCGCGACATCGCGCTCGCCATGGCGCGTGAAGGCGCGCGCGTGGTGGTCAACGACATCGGCGCCTCGGTGGCCGGCGAAGGCTCGGACACCGGCCCGGCGCAGCAGGTGGTCAACGAGATCCGCGCCGAAGGCGGCCAGGCCGTGGCCAACACCGACAGTGTGTCCGAATCCCGCTCGGCCGCGCGCATCGTCACCACCGCGCTCGACAGCTTTGGCCGCATCGATGGCGTGGTCAACAACGCCGGCATCCTGCGCGACCGCTTCTTCCACAAGATGAACGACGACGAATGGGACGCCGTCATCAAGGTGCACTTGTACGGCAGCTTCCACGTGAGCCGCGCCGCCGCACCGCACTTCAAGGAGCAGGAGTCGGGCGTGTACGTGCACATGACCTCGACCTCCGGCCTGATCGGCAACCTGGGCCAGGCCAACTACTCGGCCGCCAAGCTGGGCATCGTCGCGCTCTCCAAGTCCATCGCGCTGGACATGCAGAAGTTCAAGGTGCGCTCCAACTGCATCGCGCCCTTTGCGTGGAGCCGCATGATCGGCTCCATCCCCACCGAGACGGAAGCCGAAAAACAGCGTGTCGAACGCATGAAGCAGATGACCCCCGCCAAGATCGCCCCGCTGGCCGTGTGCCTGGCCAGCGAGGCCGCGGCCGACACCAACGGCCAGGTCTTTGCCGTGCGCAACAACGAGATCTTCCTCATCAGCCAGCCACGCCCGGTGCGCTCCGTGCACCGCGGCGAAGGCTGGAGCCCCGGCACCGTGGCCAGCCATGCGCTGCCGGCGCTGAAGGCGCAGTACCACCCGCTGGACCGTTCGGGCGATGTGTTCAGCTGGGATCCCATCTGAGGAGGGAATTCCTTTGTCTTTGCAAGTCAGCGCAAGCCCAGGCGCGTCAGCTTCTTGATCAACCCCATGCGCGAGATGCCCAGCCGCCGCGCTGCTTCGGACTGGTTGCCGCCGACCGCGGCCATGGTGTCGCGGATGAGGCGGAGTTCCAGCGCGGCCAGGGCCGCGTCGAGCGGGCCGGCGGCATCGCCCGGCAACACCGCCTCGGCACGCGAGACGCCGGTCGCGTTGCCGCTGGTGTCACCACTCGCCAGCTGCAGCAAGTCTGCCTCGACCTCCCGCTGGTCTGGCAGCAGCAGCGCGCCGGCCGATTCAACCACCGCCTTCAGCTCGCGCACGTTGCCGGGCCAGGCGCGCGCGGTGAGCCAGGCCAGCGCACTGGCGGACAAGCCGGCGCGCGGCGCCACGCGCTGCAAAAAGCGCGTGGCCAGCAGCGGCACATCAGCCGGCCGCTCGGCCAGCGCGGGCGTGCGCAGCACCACGCCCTTGAGGCGGTAGAACAGGTCTTCGCGGAACCCACCTTCGCGCACCATGGCCTCCAGGTCGCGGTGCGTGGCCGCCACCACGCGCGTGTCGGCGTGCTTCTGCACCCGGCCGCCCACCGGCACGAAGCTGCCCTCCTGCAGGAAGCGCAGCAGCTTCACCTGCATCGGCGCGGGCATCTCGCCCACTTCGTCGAGGAACAGCGTGCCGCCGTGCGCGGCCTCCACCAGGCCCGGCTGGTCGCGGTAGGCGCCGGTGAAGCTGCCCTTCATGTGGCCGAACAGTTCACTCTCCAGCAGCTCGGCCGAAAGCGCGCCGCAATGGATGGCCACGAACGGCCCGCCGCTGCGGGCACTGCACGCATGCAGCGCACGCGCCACGAGTTCCTTGCCGGTGCCGGTGGGGCCCAGCACCAGCACGCTCACGGTGGTCTGCGCCACGCGGCGCACCAGCGCGCGCAGTTGCGTGGTGGCCGGTGCCTGGCCCAGGAGCCCCAAGTCGTCGGCCGCCTGCTGGGTGCGCAGCACCGCCAGCTCGGCGTCCAGGCGCGCCTTGCGCAGCGCACGCGCCACGACAAAGCGCAGCATGTCGGGGTCGATCGGCTTGGTCAAAAAATCCCAGGCGCCCAGCTCGGTGGCACGCAGCGCCAGCTCGTGTTCACCATGCCCCGTGAGCACGATCACCGGGACCCCCACAAAGCGCGGGATCAGCTCCAGGCCGATCTCAGGGTCCATGTGCGGCGGCATGGCCAGGTCCAGCAGCACCAGTTCCGGCCACTGCTGATTGAATGCTGCCAGCGCCTGCTCGCCATCACCGGCGAGCGTAACCTGGTGGCCCAGGTCGCGCAGGAACGAGCCGCCCAGCCGCTGGAAGGCCGGTTCGTCATCCACCAGCAGCACGCGGCCGCCTGCAGGGGTGTCGGTCATGGCAACCACGGAAAACTCAGCGTGAAGCAGGTGCGCCAGGGCGGGCGCTCGGTCAATGCCACCGAGCCGCCATGGGCGCTCATGATGCGGGCCACGATCGCCAGGCCCAGCCCGGTGCCACCGGGGCTGCGCGACGCGAAGGGCTCGAACAGGCGCGCGCGGATCTCGGCCGGCACGCCCGGGCCGTCGTCGCACACGTGCAGCAGCAAGGCGCGGCCGGTCTGCTCGGCGTCGATGTGCACGCGGCCCCTGGCCGGGCCGCCGGCTGCACCCTCGCCCTCGCCGTGGGCCCCGACCGCGCTGCACGCGTTCTCGAAGAGGTTGGTCAGCGCCTGGTCCACACGCCGCGGATCGGCCTGCACGATCAACTCGCCGTCAAGCCCGGCGCCCAGGCTCACATCGGGCAACCGCAGCGCCGCGGCGCGCACCTGGGCGGCCAGGTCCAGCCGCGTGGTCGCGAGCTTCCAGGGCTTGGCGTAGTCCAGCAGATCGCGGGTCAGGTGGGCGATGCGAGCCACCTGGTCAGCCACTTCACGCCGGGTCTCGCTGGGCGCACCGGCCACGGCCATCGCGATGATGTTGAGCGGGTTGCGGATGTCGTGCGCCACCGTGGCCGCCAGCGACCCCAGTTCGGCCAGCCTTGCCTGCAATTGGCGTTCACGTTCACGTGCGGCCACTTGCTGCGTCTGCTCCACGCGCTCGGCCGCCTCCGCGATGACCGTGCCGAACAGTTCCGCCACGTGGCGCAGCCCGGGTGGCGCGGCCTCCCACCCATGCAGCGCAGCGCTCCAGCCTTCGCTGCCGCGGGTACACAGCAGCAGCGGCGCGCCGCTGCCTGTGCGCGATGCATCCCCCACCGCCACCTCCACCGGCGTGCCGATGCGCTGGCCCAGCAGCGCGGCGGCCTGCTGCGCCAGTGCCTGCGGGGTTTCGGCCGACTGCAGCACACGGCGCCACGCGCCCAGGTCGGCAACCGACACGTCGCCGCCCGGGTAGACCAGCCGCTCCGCGAAGCGCCGCACCGGGCCATTGAGCGCCAGGCAACTGGCCGCCACCGCGAGGCCACCCACCCAGCGCGACTCGATGGGCAGCAGCGGCGTGAGGGCCACGATGGCGGCGCCCAGCGCCAGCAGCAGCGCCCAGACCAGCGCGCGGCGCGCCCACGCATTGGCGACGAACACGCCATAGCGCAGGATGCCGTAGACGAGGATGAGTGGGTACAGCGGCAGCCCCAGCAACGGGAATGGGTACACCGGCCAGTCGAGCACCGCGATGCCGTAGCCGGTGAGGCACAGCATGCCCCAGAGGCACGAGGCCGTGACGGCCGCGATCTGGCTGCGTGCCGGCCGGCGCGAGCGCAGCAGCGCACGCAGCAGCACCATGACGCCGCCGATGCCCAGGATGACCCAGGCCATGCTGGCCACAAACCCCACGGTGTCGGCCATCACGAGCCAGCCGATGTCGCGATGCGCCACCAGATGGCCGGGCGTCATCAGCTCTGCAGCGAGCGTGGCCCCGCCCCCCAGGGCATAGGCCATGGCCGTGCCGGCGCGGCCGATGTCGACGCGGCAGAACACCGTGCAAAAGTGAAAGAAGAACGCCGACGTGAGCGGGGCTGTGGCGAGCAAGGCCATCGTGGCGCGCTCGGCGCCGGGGCCGAACCAGTTGGGCAGTTCATTGCCCGTGATCCACACGGCGATGCCGGCCAGGAACATGGCCAGCAAGCGGGCGCCTGCCACCCGATCGGCCCACACCAGCAGCACGCCGGCGAGCGTGAGGGTCTCGAACAACGAAAAGCCAAGGACGGCGCGAATCAGCATGAAGGCGGGGTGTTCGGTGGGGTGTTCGGGGGCTTGCGCCTGTCAACCAAGTGGACGAACAAGGGTCCCCGGACTGTAAACGAAGTAGGCAGGTCGGTGATGTTTTTTCAATGAAATCAATGACTTGCCGATGAGCGCCGGGGTGGCCTGGTTTTCGCGAAGAGAGGTTCACACGAACCCCAAGGCGAACCGCCATGCCAGCCCTGCCGACCCTCCTGCCCACGCCTCCACACGGCACCTCGACCCCACACGGCGCCCGGCCCCTGGACCTGCCCGCCCTGGTGGGCGCCGCCGGCTGGGCCCGGCTGCCACGGGCCGTGCAGCGCCGCTTTGGCACGGCGCACACCGATGCGGTCTACAGCGGCCGCATGGACCTGCGCTGCTCGCGCATCGGCCACTTCTATGCGCAGGTGGCACGCCTCCTTGGCGGCCCGCTGACCCGCCTGAACGCCGCCGATGTGCCGACCGAGGTGCGCGTGCACGACAACGGCCGCGGTGGCGTCGTCTGGGAGCGGCGCTTCCATGGTCGCCATGTGAGCCGGGTCCGCTCCACCAAGGAGCTGGGTGCCGAGGGCGGCCTGCAAGAGCGCACCGACGGCGGCCTGAGCATGTCGCTGGATGTCTTTGAAGAGGCCGGCGCCTTGGTCTTCTGCAGCCGCCGCTTCTGGCTCGTGCTGGGCCGGTTGCGCATTCCCGTGCCGGCCTGGCTGACCCCGGGCGTGTGCCGCGTCACGCACACCGACCTGGGCCAGGGCCGCTTCCGTTTCACGCTGGCCATGGTGCACCCGCTGTGGGGCGAAACATTTCATCAATCCGGCGTCTTCGCCGATCCTGCCTGTGACTGTGAGAGCGCGTCATGACGGCGATCTTCACCTTGCTGTCCCTCCAGGCGCTGCTGGGCGCCTTCGACAACCTGTGGCACCACGAGCTGGAGGCCCGGCTGCCGCAGCGCGTGTCGGCGCGGCGTGAGCTGGCTCTGCACGCCACGCGTGAGGCCCTCTACGGCGTGCTCTTCATCGGGCTGGGCTGGTTTGAATGGCGCGGCGGTTTTGCCTTGGTGCTGGCCGCGCTGCTTGGGGTGGAGATGGTGGTCACACTCGCCGACTTCCTGGAGGAAGACCGCACGCGCCGCCTGCCGCCTTTTGAGCGTGCGCTGCACACGGTGCTGACGATCAGCTACGGCTTGTTCATTGGTCTGTTGGCACCGGTGCTGATGCACTGGCTGCAGGAGGCCACGGCGCTGGCTTTCCAGCCGCATGGATGGGTTTCCGTGCTGTTCACGCTGTACGGGGTGGGCGTGCTGGCCTGGAGCCTGCGCAATGTGCTGGCCGTGGTCCGGCTGCGGCGCCTTGCGAGGCACGCCGACACGCAGGCCCCGCCGGTGCACGGGACGCCGCACGGGCACCCCATCGAGCCCGCGGTGCTGGTCACCGGCGCGACCGGCTTTGTGGGGAGCGCGCTGGTGGCCGACCTGCGGCGCGACCGCCGCCGTGTGATCGTGCTGTCGCGCGATGGCCGGCAGGCCGCCGCGACATTTGGCCCGGAGGTGTGGGTGGTGGAGAGCCTGGATGCCATCCCGTCCGAGACCCGTATCGAGGCGATCGTCAACCTCGCCGGTGCGCGCGTGCTGGGCATGCCGTGGACGGCATCGCGCCGGCGCGAACTGATCGCGAGCCGCGTGGGTGTCACCACGGCGGTGGTCGGCCTGATGCGGCGCCTGCAGCAGGCGCCGCGGGTGCTGGTCAGCGCCTCGGCAGTGGGCTTCTATGGCGCCTCGCCGCAGGCGTCATTCGAGCCACACGATGAAGCCAGCCCGGCGCGGCCGGGCGAGTTCCAGTCTGACCTGTGCGCAGCGATCGAGCACGAGGCACGGCGCGCCGAGGCGCTGGGCGTGCGCGTGGTGCGGATGCGTCTGGGGGTGGTGCTTGGGCGGGGCGATGGCGCCTATCCAATGCTGGCGCTGGCCGCGCGGCTGGGGCTTGGCGCGGTGCTGGGCAGCGGGCGCCAACCGGCGCCGTGGATCCACCTGGACGATGCGGTGGGGCTGATCCGCTTTGCGATGGTGGATGGCCGCCTGGAGGGTGCTGTCAATGCGGTGGCGCCTGATACACCGCCGCAGGCGCGGTTCGCACAGGCGTTGGCGACGTCGTTTGGACGGCGTGTCTGGCTGCGCGTGCCGGAGGCGCCGATGCGTGCGCTGATGGGTGAGATGGCGACGCTATTGCTGGATGGGCAGAACGTGGTGCCGGGGGTGGCGCTGGCGACGGGGTATGGCTTTCGGTATGCGCGGCTGCAGGCGGCGTTGGCGGATCTGGCGGGGTGATTCGGCGCTGCCGACGGAGTCCTTGAGCTTGGACCCCAAGGTAGCGATAGGCGGCAACGGCCCTATGCCAGGCCTGGTTGCCGAGCCCTGTCAGTTCGCGTACAGATGGCGCTGAAACCCCACGAACACCTTCCGCACCTGGTCCGGCTTGCCGAGTTCAGCAAACGCGTCCGGAAGCGCGCGGTACTTCAGGCGCAACAGCGGCGAGAGCTTTTCCTGGTCCAGTTCATCAACGCCCTGCTGAACGTACTGGGAGAGCACGAAGTCGATGAACGCATGCTGCTTGTCGGTGAACTCGCCCGAAGCCATCTGCCGTGCACGCTCGGCCCGTTGCTGGCGTGACTGCGGAGCGGCAGCAAATGCCACGTAGGCCAACACATCGAAGAGGTCGCTGTTTTCGGCCTCGATGATCTTCTGCATTTCCGCCAGCGGATCCTTGCCGAAGCCGCGGTCCGCCAGTTCGGCCAGCAGCTTCTTGCGAGTGTCCGGGTCGCTCCAGAGGTCGCGGAGTTCGTCTTCGTTCCTGAAGAACTCGGGCAGTGCACCGAAGAGCGATTCCAGAAACTGCGCAGCGGACAGGGGTCGCCCGTCGGCGCTCCAGAACGTCGTGGCCATCATGTGCCGGATAGCGCGCTCCTTGCCATCGGCCAGCTTCACCTTGATCCTGGCCGGCGGCGCCTCGGTCAACGGTGGTGGCTCAGGCTCGCCCGTCGGCACGTCGGTTGCACCGTCACCGGTGCGCAGTGGCCGCGGCGCCGGCTCTGCTGGCGCCAGAGGCTCGCCGTCCCACTCCGGGTCGCTGAAATGGTGGTGCGCCTTCACGAAGTCGTAGATCGTGAAGTGGTCCTTGCCGTCATACAGGCGCGTACCGCGGCCGATGATCTGCTTGAACTCGATCATCGAGGCCACCGGCCGCATCAGCACGATGTTGCGCACGTTGCGCGCATCCACGCCGGTGGAGAGCTTCTGCGACGTGGTCAGCACCGTCGGAATGGTCTTCTCGTTGTCCTGAAAGTCGCGCAGGTATTGCTCGCCCATGGCGCCGTCGTTGGCCGTCACCCGCACACAGTAGAGCGGGTCCGCGCTGCTCTTGGCCTGGTTGATCAGGTCGCGCACAGCCAGCGCGTGGGCCTGGGTGGCGCAGAACACCAGGGTCTTCTCGCGCGGGTCGATCATGCCCATCAAGAGCTTGACGCGGTAAGCCTCGCGCTCCTTGATCTCGATGATCCTGTTGAAGTCTTTCTCTTCGTAGCGCCTGCCGGCCTCGATATCGCCCTGCACAACCAAGTCATCGGCCGTGTAGACGTACTCGTCCAGCGTGGTGGCAATCTGCTTGACCTTGAACGGCGTGAGGAAGCCGTCGTTGATGCCTTCCTTGAGCGAGTACACGAACACCGGCTCGCCAAAGTAGGCGTAGGTGTCGGCATTGAGGGTGCGCTTGGGTGTGGCCGTCAGGCCCAGTTGCACAGCCGGCGCAAAGTAGTCGAGGATGGCGCGCCAACTGCCTTCGTCGTTGGCGCCGCCACGGTGGCACTCGTCGATGACGATGAAGTCGAAAAAGTCGGCCGGATACTCGCCAAAGTAGGGTGCGCCGCCCGGGCCGCTCATGAAGGTCTGGAAGATGGTGAAGAAGATGCTTCCGTTCTTGGGCACTCGCCCCTTCTTGCGGATCTCATCGGGAGCGATGCGCACCAGCGCATCATCAGCAAAGGCCGAGAAGGCGACGTAGGCCTGGTCGGCCAGGATGTTGCGGTCGGCCAGGAACAAGATGCGTGGGCGCCTTGAGGGGTCCGCCCCAGTCTTCCAGTCGGCCAGGTTCCAGCGGCTCTGGAACAGCTTCCAGGCCAACTGGAAAGCGATGAAGGTCTTGCCGGTACCCGTGGCCAGCGTGAGCAGGATGCGCGTGTTTTTCGGATCAGGCCCGGCCTCAATGGCCTGCAGCACGCGTGCAATGGCAATGTCCTGGTAGTAGCGGCCCTGCCACGTGCCCCCCTTGTCCTCGAAAGGCACGGCTGCAAAGCGGTCGCGCCATGCATTGGGCTGGGCGAAGGTCAGTTGCCACAGTTCATCAGGGCCGGGGTAGCCCGCCACCTCGCCTTCGACACCGGTGGCCATGTCGATGCCGTAGATCGCCTGGCCGTTGGTGGCATAGGTGTGGCGCACCGCCAGCTTGGCGGCGTAGCGTTTGGCTTGGCCAACGCCTTCGGTGAGCGGCTTGTCCCAGGCCTTGGCCTCGATGACGGCCAGCTTGGTGTTGCGGTGGACGAGCACGTAGTCGGCAACTTCGGCCTTGGCCCGTGCACCCCTGGCGCCGCTGCCCTGCAGCCGGCCCAGCGTGATGCCGTGCTCGCGCAGCACGCGGCTGCCTTCGACCACGCCCCAGCCGGCAGCCTTCAGCGCAGGGTCGATGTGTTCGGCCCGGGTTTCGGCTTCGTTCATGCGGTGGGCACACCGGTCTTGCGGACGCGCGAAGGCCGCGACTCCAGCCCGACTGCCGGGCCGATCAAAACCCGATCAAGAAATACGCACCCCGGAAAATCAATGCAAGTCATTGATTTACAAAGAAAAAGATCGCCCACACTTCTTCTCCTTCCCGGTCGAATCAAGACCCGATCAAGAAACCTCAAGCCCAGTGCGGCACGTAGCCGGCCCTGGGATGTTCCGGGTCTGCCACCCGGATCAAGCCCGCCTCCAGCGTCTTGTTGATCACCGCCGTTGCCTGGGCAGCGTTCCTCGCGGCGATGCCCAGGCGGGTGCAGAGGCTTGCATTCTTCATCTTGTCCCCGCTCAGGAACCTGAGCACCGCGTGGAAGTAACAGGCCCGCACCCGCTCGTCCTGCGTCATCTCGGCAAAACTTCGTGGCCCGTACAGCATCGCCTGGGTGGTATCGCCCTCGGTTCGAAAGAGCGGCGCGGGCAGTTGGAACACCTCGCAGGCCTGAACCACCTTGTCCAGCCCGCTACCCTGCTCTTCGCACATCCGCATGCGGCGCATCAGCGAGGCCAGCGCTTCGTTGCGCGAGCGCGGCGGCAGATCGATCATGCGATCGGGCTTGACCAGCGTGGCGCCCGGATTGCTGATCTCCAGCCGGTCTTCGAACAGCTCGATCTGCGGACCGGCGCCCGTGATGGTCATGTCCTGGTGGATCAGCGCATTGGCCACCAGTTCCCGGACGGCCAGCGCCGGGAACAGCGGCCGTTCCTCCCGCAGCGCGGCTCCAATGTGCTCGTTCCTGGGCAGCAGGTTGTTCACGTACTCGATCAGCCCCTCGAACCCCACCGCGTAGCCTTTCTGTACGTCAAGCCGGTGCGTCACGGGGGCTGTACGGCTATTGCCGCCGTATGCCACGAAGCGAACTGCCTTGCGTGCCAAGCTGGCCTCGAAATCGCTCAATCGCACCGCGAACAGGATGGCGCCCAGGTGGGTGACGTTCCAACGCTCGCCAACATCGCGCACGATCAACCGGTCTGCTTCCAGCTTTTCGAAAATGCCCGCCCGGTTGTCAGGCAAGGGTTGCCCGGTCAGGCGGAAGTACTGGCTGTAGTCAAGCAAGGCCAGCACCTCGTCGCCGCTGGCGTACTGGCGGGCGATTCCCTGCTCCCAGCGGTAGGGCTGCAGCCGTTCGATCAGGCGCTGGTAGCGCTCCGGGTAGTCGGTGAGCCGGGGGGTGGCGCTGCCGATGCGGATGTAAGGCACCGCGTTGAAAGCCACCGGCGCACCCGTGGCCGCGGGGATTTCCAGCAACACGAGCCGGCCCTGCGGATGCTCGATGGTGCGAAAGCTGAAGGCGATGCTCGGCTGCAGGCTGTTGGCCAGCCACAGCGGGAGGCCCTGGTTGCCCACCTTCCTGGCATCCGGGTTGAACTCCGTGCCAACCACGGCGTGCGTGCCATCGGCAATGCCCCACACCATGTAGGCCAGGTCCTGCCCCTCGATGCGCGCGGAGTTGGCCAACGCAGAACAACGCTTGCCGATCATTTCCGGGTCGGTGTTGTTGCTCTTGAACTCCAGCCACGAGGTCTCTGCGGGCTCGGCGCGCAGCTGGTCGATCAGGTCAACGTCGCGGGCAGGGTTCATGCCATGGCCTCGGGCGATGGATGTGCAGCACCGGCGGGGTTCATAACAATGACTGCTGGCCACTGACGTACTTGGCCGTTCCATCCGGAACGAGGCCTTTCTGTCGGATCGATGCGATGGCAGTTCGGAATTTTTGCTCTGGAATGCGGAGCTTGTCAGCATGCCAGCCTTCCCGGGCTGCCGACACGATCGCGTCGTCTGTCGGTGCCGCACCGTCGATCAGCAGGTTGTTCCACGCGGCATGGACTGTGGCAAAGACCTCCGCCTCTAACGTGTCCATCGGCACCAGGAGATCGATGACGCCTTCCAGTTGCTGCAAACAGGGTGCCAGCGCCTGGCGGGCACCCGACAGTCGCTCATCGAACGCGCTGAGCTTCCTGAACTCGTAGCCTTCGCCGCGCTTGACCATTTCGAAGAAGCTGTGGGCTTTCGCCCACTCTTCGGCCTTGAGCATGTGCTGGAAGTCGTTCGGTCCGGCTGCATCCCTTATCGGCTGACGGCCGAGGTCGATCTTGGCGATGGACTCGACCAGGTGCAGCACCTTCTGCTCCTTCACGTGTCCGAAGGTCTTCTCTCTCTTTTTCCGTTCATGCCGCGCATGGGCAAGGGCGATGACGTTGGCTGCGAATTCTGGCGTTGTGGTTTGGAGTGCGGGCTGCGCGGCGACCCTCGTTGTCTTGGCCGACGTAAGCTGGCCGGTGAAGGCTTGATGGAGCAAGGACTTTTTCAACTCGTCAAGAGACGCCACTTTTTTCTGGCAGATCTCGTCCAGACGTTCGACGCGCTGCTGCAAGTCATCCAGCGTACTGGCGATGGTTTCCTGCACGTTTGGAAGTGGCAGCATGAACTGAAAGCTCTCGATTTGCTTTCCGCTAATGTGAGGCACGCCGAGACCGGTCTGTATACCAAGCAGATGCCTACTGAACGACTTGCTGCCTGTCAAGTGATACAGGAAACCCATACTCATACGCCGTTGCGGACGAAGTCGGGCCGTTCGCTGCAGTTGAAGACAGGGCAGGTCATCCGCACCGATCTGAGCACGCTTCAGGCCGGCTTTAACCCAGGGGCGATCCATGGCCAGAACAACGTCTCCCTCCTGGAGAGCGAAGCGCGCGTAGGGAGCTACGTCATGGATGGGCCAGCCTTTTGCGTGCTCCCACCGTAGGTAGCCCTGCATGATGTTGTCGCCTCGCAGGAGCCGTATGCCATTCGCTGCATCCGTGTATCCCTTGCTGGGAAAGGCATACCCTGCGAACAAATCAATCTCGTCGCCCAAGGTTGTCTCGACGTAGCCGCCATCGTGCCGCAACAGCGCCGCATCGAGAGTGCTCCCGAACAGTTCCCTCACATTCCGCAGGTTCTTCTCGGCGTTGATCTTGGCAGTGGCGATGCCCTCGAAGGCATCGTCGAGGACGGCGACGATACGACGCTGCTCGTTCATCGGAGGCAAAGGAAATTCGACTCGCCGAAGCGCATCGGCGTCGATCTTCAGCGTCCCATGCGCTGCAGAACTCAATACAGCCGTCCCGCCATCTGACAAGCTGTGACGAAGGGCCAGCAGTAGAAACCTAGAGTCCACTGTGGCCGGAGGCACGATGGCTCGAATATCCTGGTTGAACGCTACGGGCGATGTGACCTCCCCGATGGGGATGCCATTCGCAAGGCCCATTCCTCGAACAAGTATCAGCAGCGATCCAATTGGGGCCATTTTTGCCGCCGACTCGTCACAGGCTTGCGATGAGATGTGAAGTTCAGCATCGAAGATTCGGTCGGCTTTCAGATCCTTAGCCGAGACCCACGGAATAGGTCCACGCCAATAGGAGGCGTTTCCTTTCGACGGCGTACCGCCGCTGAACACCGAGCAGGTGTCGCCGATGGTCACTCTTGGCCACGCAGTCACACCAACTCCCGAATCGCGGCCAGAATTTCAGCGCTCTCGGTATCCAGCGCCGTGATCTCGTCCAGGATCTCCTGCGGCGTGCGCAGTTCTGACTCATCACCGCCGTTCGGGTTCTTGACCGACAGGTCGTAGGTGCCGGTATCGACTTTGCCCACGTCCACCGACCAGCTCCTCGCCGAATCGGCAAAGCTCTTTTGCCGCTCGACAAAGTCGGCCAGGTCCTCGTCGTTCAGCGGGTTGGTCTTGCCCAGGTTGCGGCCGAGGTCCAACCGATAGAACCAGACCCGGCGCGTAGGCGCTCCCTTCTCGAAGAACAGCACCACAGTCTTGACGCCAGCCCCTTGGAACGTACCGCCCGGCATATCCAGCACGGTGTGCAGGTTGCAGCTTTCCAGCAGCAGCTTGCGCAGGCTGGTGCTGGCGTTGTCGGTGTTGCTCAGGAAGGTGTTCTTGATCACGATGGCCGCGCGCCCGCCGGCCTTGAGCGCCTTGACGAAGTGCTGCAGGAACAGGAACGCCGTCTCACCGGTCTTAATCGGAAAATTCTGCTGGACTTCCTTGCGTTCCTTGCCGCCGAAGGGCGGGTTGGCCAGGATCACGTCGTAGCGGTCGCGGTCCTGAATGTCGTTGATGTTCTCCCCCAGCGTGTTGGTGTGCACGACGTTGGGTGCCTCGATGCCGTGCAGGATCATGTTCATGATCGCAATCACGTAGGCCAGGCTCTTCTTCTCCTTGCCGTAGAAGGTGCGCGTCTGCAGCGTCTTCAGGTCCGACGTGGTCAGCCCAGGTTGCCCGCTGAGGTACTCGAAGGCCTCGCACAGGAAGCCGGCCGAGCCACAGGCACCGTCGTAGATGCGCTCGCCGATCTTCGGGTCCAGCACCCGGATCATGGCGCGGATCAGCGGGCGTGGCGTGTAGTACTCGCCGCCGTTGCGCCCGGCGTTGCCCATGTTTTTGATCTTGGCCTCGTACAGGTGCGAGAGCTCGTGCTTCTCGGTCTGCGAGCCGAAGCGCAACTCGTCCACCAAGTCGATGGCGTCGCGCAGGTTGTAGCCGCTCTGGATCTTGTTCTTGATCTCGCCGAAGACCTCGCCGATCTTGTACTCGATGGTGTTGGAGCCGCTGGCACGCTGCTTGAAGCCGGCAAGGTGCGGAAACAGCCTGCCGTTGACGAAATCGCGCAGGTCGTCGCCGGTCATCGCGGCGTTGTGGTCCAGCTTGCCGTCGGCCGTTCTTGGCGCCGCCCAGCGTTCCCAGCGGTAGGCGGCGCCCAGGATGAAGGCGTAAGGCTTGCCCTCCAACTCAGCCTCGGCGGCCTTGTCCTGCTCCAGGGCATCCAGGTACTTCAAAAACAGCAGCCACGATGACTGCTCGGTGTAGTCCAGTTCGCTGGTGCAGCCGGCATCCTTGTGAAGGATGTCGTCGATGTTCTTGAAGGTTTGCTCAAACATGGGGTGGGCTCAGGCCTTTTCGGCAAACGGCGCCGGATTCTCGCTTGTTGCCCAGGAGGCCCGCAATGAGGCATGTCACGTCATGGCGCAAGCTGACCTGCGGATGACCGCTTCTGGCCTTTGACGTAGCCATGCAACATAGGTGGCCCAGGTGGACCCCGACGGCAGCATCCTCCTGCACTGATCCGACGGCCCCGCCACGACCCTGGCGGCAGACCCGCAGCATCACCCCATCCTGGAGACCGGCCTCGCGGTGATGTACAGCCTGACGCTCGCGGTCCGTCTGGATGCCTGAGGCCAGGTCCACCCACTGAGGGTTTACTTCGCCGCGCCTGGAAAGGCCGGCAGCTTGCCCACATCACGCGGGTCGTGCTGGATGATGACCGTCGCCTTCAGATTCTTCTGGATCTGCTTGATGCGCTGGATCGAGGCGATGGTCTGCGCGCGATCAAAGTTGAAGCCCGGCACGCCGTCGTGTTCGTAGTTCTCGTGAAAATGCACGGCGTCACCGCTCAGGATCACTGGCCCCCTCTCCTTGAGGCGGACGAGCAGGATGCTGTGCCCCGGTGTGTGGCCCGGAGCGCGCAGCATCATGACGGTGCCGTCGCCGAACACGTCCTTGTCGGCGCTCTGCGGCTCCACCTTGCGCTTCTCGGCGATCCACTCAGCGAAGCCCTTCACGTTGGCGCTGCCCATCGGCGGGTTGGCGGTGATGCCGTCCCAATCGCCCTTGCCGATGAGCAGGGTCGCGTTCTTGAGCGCTGCGAGCTGGCCGGTGTGGTCGGCATGGAAATGGCTGACCCCGACGTATTTCACGTCCTCGGGATTGACATTGATCTGCTTCAGCAGATCGGCCAGCGGCTTGTTGGTCGCATTGGGCACCGAGCCCGGCAGGTAGCCCGTGTCCCAGACCATGACATCGGCGCCGTGCCTGACGACGTAGCAACTGAATGCGAAGGGTTTCGTCGTCTCCGTGTAGGCATAGGTGTCACTGAAGCGCCTTGGGTCGTTGGCCCCGCTGCCGCAATCGAGCCGCGTCAGCGTGACCTCCTGGGCCCCCGCCGAAAGTGAGAGAAGCGCGCCCACGCCGAGCGCCAACCAGAAGCTGGATTTCATCTTGTCTCCTTGTTCGCGGCCATGATAGCCACGATCCTTGGTCATCACTGCCGGGACGCCTCACTCCCCTACGGCTCCTCAGGCCTGGTGGTCCATGCGGATGGCGGCCAGCGCCGCCGCCAGTGACAGCAGCACGCAACCCAGCATCAGCATCACAAGGGTTGCGGGCGTGGCGTCCCGCTCGATGAAGTATGCCGTCAGCCAACTGAGCAGCGCGCCCAGGCCCACGGCCAAGGCACCGCTCAGCCCTGCCGCAGTGCCCGCCAGGTCGGGCCGCACCGAGATCGCGCCAGCGTTGGTATTCGCGAGGGTCAAGCCATTGCCCAGGCCCACGAAGATCGTGAGCCCGAAGGTGGCCGCCGGATGCGACACACCGCATGCGGACAAGGCCAGCGCCGCCAGCAGCGCCGCCATGGGGACGAGGCGGCCCGCCAGGATCAGGTGCGCGGGACGCGAGCGCGGCGCGAGCCGTGCGGTGATCGCGGCGCCGAGCATGAACCCGCCGGTGATGGAGCCCACGCCAAGCCCCACCAGCGCCGGGGTCAGGCCCCAGGTCGCGGTGGCCACGTAGGGGACGCCCGTCACGAAGACATAGAAGGCACCCACCGAGAAGGAGGTGCAAAGCACGTAGGCCCAGTAGTGCGGCGATGCCAGCAGCGCCGCCCAGTCGGCAAAGCGCGGTGGCGGCAACCCGGGGCGGCGGGTCTCGCCCATGTCCACCCAGGCCAGCGCAAGAATCGCGGCGCCGAACACCGTGTACAGCGCGAAGACGGCGCGCCAACCCAGCGCGGTGTCGAGCAGGCCGCCCAGCAAGGGGCCCAGCATCGGGGCCACGGCCATGGCCGACGAGATGGCCCCCAGCTTGCCGGCCGATTCGCGCGCCGAATGCTGATCACGGATCATGGCGGCCGACATCACCGCGCCGGCGACCACCACGCCCTGCAAGGCCCGGAAGACCAGCAGCGCCGTGATGTCCTGCGCCAGCATGCAGCCGGCCGAGGCAAGCACGTAGACGGCCAGGGCCGACAGCACCACCGGGCGCCGGCCGACCCGGTCGGACATAGGCCCCAACACCACCTGGAACAGAGCCGACACCAGCATGTAGCCCGAAATCGCCAGGGCGACCACCGATTCGCGCGCGGCCAGGTCCCGCGACATGGCCGGCAGCGACGGGACGATGGTGTTCAGCGTCAGCACCGACAGTGCGGACAGCAGCGTCAGCGTGATCAGTCGAGGCGGGTGGGCTGGCACGTTCAAACCGGACGGTGGCCCGTTCGGGCACCCACGGGACCTGGGTGCAAGGCCAGGGCCCGCGTAGTCTACGCGCCAGCATCGGCACCCACCCGCAGCCAGCCCCTCCTACACCAGCGCCTCCGCAATCACCAGCCGATCCCGCCCCTGCGCCTTGGCGCGGTAGACCCCTTCGTCGGCACGCCGGATGGCGGGCTCGATGTCCTCATTCGGCCGCAAGGTGGCACAGCCCATGCTGAACGTCAGCCGGGCGTGGGCCGGCATGCCCGGTACCCGCGTGACCTGCAAACCCGCCTGAAGGCGCGCGAACACGGCAGGGAGGTCCTCGCGGCGGGCGCCCGGCAGCACGAGCAGGAACTCCTCGCCGCCCAGCCGGCCGATCATGTCCCGGCCGCGCAGGCGACGCTTGCACACGCGGGCAAATGTCTGCAGCGCCCGGTCGCCCACTTCGTGGCCATGGGTGTCGTTGACGTGCTTGAAGTGGTCGATGTCCATCACCGCCACGCACAGCGGCTCGCGCATCCCCGGCATGCCTTGGCGGGCCCGGCGCGCGAGTTCCATGATGCTGCGCCGGTTCGGCAGGCCGGTCAGGTCGTCCCGCGCCGCCAGTTCGACCAGGCGCCGCCGCTGCAGCCGCAGCTGCACCAGATAAGCCACCAGGATGCCGGCGCAGGCCAGGCTCACGAGCAGCGTCACCACCAGGAAGGTGTTGCGCGACGCGGACGCGCGTTGCTGTTCACGCAGCAGGCGGTTCTCCGCGTCCCTGCGCTGGGCCTCGAACCGCTCCTGCAGTTCGGCGGCCGTCTTGCGGTTGTCCTCCGTCACCCGGCGGCGCTCGGCGGCTGCCAGTGCCTTGCCGGCGCGCAGCGCAGACTCGAAGTCGCCCATGGATTCGTACAACGCCATCTGGGCGCCGTGGTAGTCGGCATCGTACGAGGCGGTGTCCACCCGGGCCGAGCGCCGGGCCGCTCCCAAGCCGGCCCGGATCCCCTCGGGGGATCGGCCGATGTAACCATCGGACGAGGGGTCGTCATTCACGTGGCGCAGCGGCTCCGCCGCGTCCAGCTCCTGCTTGGCCTCGGCCCGGCGGCCGAGCGCCAGCAAGGCCTGGGCGCGCAGCACGCTCGTCTGCAGCACCATCTGGCGCACGCCGGCCTCCACAAACGCCTGCTTCGCCTTCTCGACGAGCACCAGCGCACGGGCCGGGTTGCCCGTCTTCATTTCGATGCGGCCGGCAAGGCGCCCGATGTAGCCGGTGCCGGTCAGGTCGCCCATCTCTGCCGCGATGCGCATCGCTGCCTGCGCATGGGTGCGCGCCAGCTCGTACTGGCCGGCGCTTTCGTAGGTGCCGGCCAGGGTGTTGTTCACCGTGGCGGCCAGATAGCGCTGGCGTGCCGGATCCAGCAGGGCCAGCGCCGCCTCGCCGGCCTGCACCGCGCGCTGCCAGGCCTGCGGGTTGTCCTGCTGGCCGCGATAGATCCACGCCAGGTCCGACAGCACGCCGGCGAGGCCGGCGGTGTCCTTCTGCTGCTGGTACAGCCGGTGCACTTCGAGCAGCTCGGCGGTGCCTTCCGCGTTGCGGCCGATGTGGCTGTAGACGCGTCCCAGCGCGTGCCGGGTTGCAGCGGCGCACCACCCCTTGCCCGCCGCTTCGGCCAGCGCAATGGCGCTCTTCAGCGGGGCAATGGCGGCCTGCTCACCGCCGTCGGACCCGGCGACCATGGCGGCCTCCAGGCGCAGCAGGCACTGGGCGTCATCGTCCTTCAGCAGCACAGCCAGCGGCAGGCCCACCTGGAGCCCCCGCTTCGTATGGGAAAACTGGTCCAGGATGTCGCCTGCCGCCGCCAGCCGAAGGGCGGCGTCGAGCCGTTCGCGCGGGGTGAGTTCGCGCTCGTCCCTGGCGAGCGTCTGGAGGGCATTGCGCAGCACCGCCTGGGGATCGTCCGCCAGCGCGTTCGCCATCGCCGCAATCGCGACCGGCGCTCCGGGTGCGGCCTGATCCGCGTGCGCAGGCACCACGGCACACCACGCGGCGCAGAGCAACAAAACGGCGGCAAAGGGAATGAAGGCGGGTGGCACGGGGACGGTAGCGCGGGGGTCGATGGGCCGACAGGCCCTTTTATCCGTGACTGGCGCATCGGCCGGTTCTTCCTGGGCGACCAAAGCCGGGATTCCGTTCGTTCTTCACGCGCGGCCAGTCATGCCTGCCCGCCCGCCGCCACGCCTAGCCCCAGGCCGGCTTGTGCGGCTGAAGCCGGTGAACGGGGCAAGATGCTCGACACCGATAGTGATGGAGCTGGAAATGGGCGTGCTGCAGTTGGGGCGGCGCGATCTGGTGCAGGGTCGCTTGCTGCGCACTTGGCTCGACTCGCAGGTGCTGCCTTCGTTTACCGGGCGGGTGTTGGCGGTGGACAGTGCAGTGGCCCTTCGGTGCGCGGCGCTGCATGTGCCTGATCCCCGCCCCGGGCGTGACGCGATGATCGCGGCCATGGCACGGGTGCACGGCATGGTGGTGATCACTCGCAACGTGGCGGACTTCCGCCCAACGGGCGTGCAAACTTTCAACCCGTGGGCTGACCAGGTCAGCTTGGCTCCGATCGGACCTGCCTGACGCTTCCGTGGCGCAAGGCGTTCCGAGGTGTCTCTGGCCGGCGCGGGGCACAACGGCTATTCAAATCCAGAGGCAACCTCGCTCGCGGACTCCATGCGCCAGTCTCGCGGCAGGCGCCGCGTCGCGCCCGTGACCTCGACCTCCGCACGCAAGCGAATGTCGCCACTGGAAGCCCCCACCGCAAGGTCAAACATGCCCGGCTCCACGATGCGCTCACCGGCCATGCCGGTGAAGCCCAGCATGTCCACCGGCACACGCCAAATCAGCCGCGCGGTTTCGCCTGCGGCCAGTTCCAGGCGCTCAAAGGCCTTCAGTTCCAGCACCGGCCGCACCACGCTGGCCAGCCGGTCGCGCACGTAGAGCTGCGGCACCTCCACCCCGGTGACATCGCCGACATTGGCGATGTCCACGCTGAGCTGGATCTCGCCGTCGTCGATGGGCACCCGGGGGCTACCCAGGTGCAGGTTGCGGTACTCGAACCGGGTGTAGCCCAGGCCATGGCCAAAGGGATAGCGGCTGCCGAAATGCAGCGCAATCGGCGTGCCGCCGCTCTTGACCTTGTGGTTGTAGCTGTACGGCATGGCGCCGGCATTCCTGGGCACCGACACGGTCAAGCGGCCCGAGGGGCCCACGACCCCGGCCAGTACCTCGGCGATCGCCATGCCGCCTTGCTGCCCGCCGGCATAGGCCATCACGTAGGCCGCCACGCGGTCTTCCAGGCCGCCCAGGCTGTACGGGCGGCCGCTGTGGAGCACCACCACGGTGGGCGTGCCGGTGGCCACCACCGCCGCCAGCAACTGCTGCTGCACGCCCGGCAGGTCCAGCGTGTCGGTGTCGGAGCCTTCGCCGATGGTGCCGGTCTGAAACAGCCCGGCGAGATCGCCGAGGAAGACGAGGGCCACGTCACAGGCCTTGGCCGCCGCCACCGCGGCGGGAATCTCGTCGGTGCGTGGCGACACCAGCGACGTAGGCCGCACCGCGGGGTCCGGCAGCACATCGCCGGGAAACACCGGCGTGCCCCGGCGCCGGACCTCGATGAGGGGGCAGCCCCGCGCATAGACGATCCGGCTCGCGCCGTAGACCTGCTGCAGGCCTTGCAGCGGTGTCACGATGTGGCCGGTGTCCTCCGTCTGGTCGTGCAGCACCACGTGGGCCGGGTAGCTGTAGCCGCTCAACTGCGCCATCGGATCGGCCGCAGTCGGCCCGATCACCGCGATGCGTTGGCCGCTGCCCGGGCGCAGCGGCAGCAGGCCAGCGCGGTTGTGCAGCAGCACGATGGCCTGCCGCGCCGCCCGCAGCGCAGTGGCCACGGCCTCCGTTGAGCGCAGCACCGGCGCGGGCCCGTCCTCAAAGCTTTTTTCGAACAAGCCCAGCCGGAACTTCTCGGTCAGCCCGCGCGCCACCAGGGTGTCGAGGGTGGCCATCGACACCAGGGCGCGCTCCAGCGCCGTGGCCAGGTGCTGGGCGCAGTCGTCACCCGGCAGCTCCACGTCCAGCCCGGCGTTGAAGGCCAGCGCCGCGGCCTCGGCGGCATCCGCCGCCACGCCGTGGTGCTGGTACAGCAGGCTCACGCCCGCATAGTCGGCCACCACCAGGCCGTCGAAGCCCCACTGCTCGCGCAGCACCTCGGTGAGCAGATGGCGCGAGGCATGCACCGGTTCGCCGTCGATGTCGTGGTAGGCCGGCATGACCGAGCCGGCGTTCGCCTGCTTGACCGCCATCTCAAAGGGCAGCAGGAACACATCGTTCAACTCACGCCAGCCCACGTGCACCGGGGCGTGGTTGCGCCCGCCCTCGCTGAACGAATGCCCGGCGTAGTGCTTCAGCGTGGCAAGCAGCGACCGGTCCGGGCCTTGCAAGCCGCGCACATAGCGCGTGGCCAGCACGCCCACCAGGTACGGGTCCTCGCCGAAGGTCTCTTCGGTGCGGCCCCAGCGCACGTCGCGCGAGACGTCGAGCACGGGCGCCAGGCCCTGGTGTGCACCGACTTGCCGGCACTCGTCGCCAATGTGCCGGGCCACCTGCTGCACCAGCGCCGGGTCCCAGGTGGAACTCAGCGCCAGGGCCGAGGGGTACAGCGTGCCGTCGCGGGTCATCACGCCCACCAGGCATTCCTCGTGCGACAGCGCCGGAATGCCGAGCCGCGTCTCGCGGCGCAGGAACCGTTGCAGCTTGTTCAATGCACGCAGGCCGGCGGCGGCGTCCACGCTGCGCGTGCCCAGGGGCCGGGTGATCTGGCCCATGCCGTGCGCCAGGCGCCGCTGCACCGTGGCGTCATCGCTGCCGCCGGTAAAGGCCTCGCCGGGCCGCGCGCGGTGCTTGCCATCTTCTGAAAGCACCAGCCAGTAGGCATGCAACTGGGCGAACTTCTCCTCGGGGGTCATGCGCGAGAGGAGGTCGCGCACGCGCTCTGCGATGGGTTGGGTGGGATCGTTGTAGAGGGGTGGCGTGGAAGGCAAGGCAGTCCCCGCTGAAGGGTCGAACAGTGCAACAACGGTACCGATAACGTCCCAATCGTCTCGCCAGGGTTTACGCGTTGACTTCACGCCTTAACGTTGTCTTATAACGTTGCCCTGTCACCCTGTAGAGGCACGCATGACCCTGGCTGCGCCCACCCTGGCCCAAGTCGCAGTGGCCGCTGGCGTCTCGGCCATGACGGTCTCGCGGGCCCTGAACCGCCGGCCCGGCGTGTCGAGTTCGCTGCGGGAATCGATCGTGAAGCTGGCCGCCGAGATGGGCTACGAGAGCAGCCGCGCGGCGCGCCAGGCCACCGGCCAGGGCCGGGTCCTCGGCGTGCTGGCAGGCCACCTGGACAAGCCGTTCATCAGCCACCTGGTGGCCGGCGTGGTGGGTGCAGCCAGCGCCACCGGCAACGAGGTGCTCATCTACTCGCTGGCTGATCGCCAGCGGCGCCCGCCGGCCAAGGTGCTGAAGCTGTTGCAGCAGTTCACCGACGGCGTGATCGCGCTGCTGCCCCCTGCCTCAGGCTTTGTGGCGGCGCTCAGCGAGGGCCGCTACCCGCTGGTCACGATCGACAACCCCGCCGAACCGTGCACGCACCCCACCGTGGCGGCCGACAGCTACGGCGGCGCGCGCGCGGCCATGCATCACCTGGCCGAACTCGGGCACCGGCGCGTGGCCTTCGTGACGGGCGCTGAACAACTGGCGTCCGCCCACCAGCGGCGGCGCGCCTATGACGATGCCGTGCCGGTGCTGGGGCTGGCTCGCGAGCCGGGGCTCCTGGTCCCGGGCGACTACACGCTGGCCGGCGGGCGCCGCGCCGGTGAGCGGCTGTTGAAGCTGAAGCACCGGCCCACGGCAGTGTTTGCAAGCAACGACCTCAGCGCCTTCGGGCTGATGGCGGTGCTGCAGGAAAGTGGCCTGAAGATCCCGGACGATGTGTCCGTGGTCGGCTTCGATGACCTGCCCGCGGCCCGGCAGATCCACCCCATGTTGACCACGGTGAGGCAGCCGATCGAAGACCTGGGCCGCGCGGCGGTGCACACGCTGCTGGCCTTGATCGCCGGCCTGCCGGCGGCCGCCACGCAGGTGATCCTGCCGACGGAACTGGTGGTGCGGCAGTCGACGCGCGCCCCGCGGCGCTGAACCCGCCGGCCCCGCATGGTCACCCTGTCGCGCCGCTTTGCTGCAGCCTTTGTCCTGGTGGTCGCGATCCCGAGCCTGGTGGTGGCGGTCGTGCTCTCGCGCCTGTACCTGTCGGCCTTGCACGACACCGCCATCCGCCAGGCAGACCTCACCGCCGAACAGGTGGCTGGCCACATCCGCGACGACGCCGACAACGTGGCGCTGCTGGCGGCCGCGCTGATGCACGACCAGGAACTGCGCGACCTGGCCGGCGGGTACTCGGCCGCGGCCGGGCGCCGCGACCTGTTCGTGGCCT